>JAEEGI010027317.1_pt1 | contig 10929 bp, 6 predicted proteins | sample 8958751 | NCBI WGS metagenome assembly JAEEGI01 (sample SAMN16246545, study PRJNA631951) | gut metagenome | biome: gut microbiome; feature: rumen; material: KS-attached | host: Bos | place: Iran: Karaj | collected 2018-10 | reverse complement strand
GGCGTAACAGAAATTACACCGAGCTGTTTTGCGCTAAATCTCGTGAGCGTATTAAACCACAGGTTTAATGACATTACTTTTATTATGCTTTACAATAAAGACATAACAGATGAAGGAGTGATGAATATGAATTTGAAAGAAGCGTTTAGATTTCAGAACAGGCTTGAATACCTGATAGAGAAGGCTGAGAACATCCTTGATGACGAGGACTGTGTCACGCTCACAAAGCGTACCTACCTCTACAAAAAGGCAAATCCCGAAGCCGAAAACGAAACTGTCACTGTGATTCCCGACACAGAGTATTATCGCCAGCTCAATGAGATGATTGAGTTTGCAATGTATCTTCTGGGCGAGAGGGAAAAACTGTCAGAGGCAATCAACAAAGTAAAGTATAACCTTCCGCTTGATTTGGACGGCGAGATCAGCTTGAACCGATACCGTCAAAGATTGGCTGAGAAATTCCGCCGCATGGCACGCATCAAGAGCAAGGAAGTCACCGAGACGAACAGCGGCGTCGGCTATCGCTTCAATAACGACGGCAATCAGGTTTCATACAAATGCGACGTGAAGCGGGTTACGACAATCAACTTTAACCGCAATACTGTTCGCAAATACGCCGCTCAACTCAGCGGAAAATCTGACGCGACCTCTAAAAATTTTCGTTCAATAAACTAAACAACAGGCTCAGCGTAAAAAAGCACACTGAGCCTGTTTGCTGTTTTAGTAAGTGTTTAATTTGAAATATTAGAAAATGTTATTGAATTAATCATATACAGCGGCACATTTACCAGCCCATCATCTTCTTCCCGGTAATTTGCCATTGAAGCTCTGATACTGAGCGCAGGTTTGTATTTGTCCCGATAGATTTTCAGACTTTTAGCTTTGAGGTTTTCTTCCGCTTTGACTTCCAACGGAATGACTTTTTCACCATCGTCGAGCAGGAAATCAATCTCGCAGCTATTTCTGTCATTTGTATAGTAGTAGATGCCAAAATCAGAGGTGGCTTTCAGCTGTTGCAGGACATATTGTTCTGTCAATGCTCCTTTGAATTCCTTGAACATATCGTTGCCGTCAAGGAGAACGCTTTTACTGATTCCCGACATACAGCCGAGCAGTCCTACATCAAGCAAAAACAGCTTGAATGCTTTTAAATCTTCATAGGCTTTCAACGGAAGATTCGGTGTTGTAATGCGGCTGACCTTGTGAACAAGTCCGCAGTCACACAACCACATAATCGCTGTTTCAAAATCCTTGGCTCTGCCACCCTCGCGCACAACGCCGTAAATAAATTTTTTGTTTTCTTTGGCGAGTTGTGAGGGAATGCTGTTCCATACCATTCTGATTTTCGGGACAATCTCCGACGGCGCGTGTTTGGAGAAATCCTGTTCGTATGCTTCGAGAATTCGTTTTTGCACTTCGCGTACCTCGTTGAAATCTTTGTTATGCGAAAAACGCAGAACAACCTCCGGCATACCTCCAATAAAATAATATTGCTTCAACAGGTAAATAAACTGCTCGGAAAAAGAGCTGATAAGTGCATAGTCGCCGCTGTTGAGTAACTTGTAAAGCTTATCGTAACCGGTTCCCAATAAAAACTCGTCAAACGACAGGGGATAGAGCTTGAGAAAATCCACCTTGCCGACAGGAAAAGAAGTGCCTTCATGCAGAGCGATACCGAGCAAGGATCCGGCACAGATAATATGATACTGCGGAGCATTCTCATAAAAGTATTTAAGACTGCTGAGAGCGGCAGGAACCTCTTGCACCTCGTCAAAGATTATCAGCGTGTCATCGGGTGTAATCGTTATATCGGAATAAATTTCCAGCCCCATGATAATTCTCTCTATATTCAGATCTGAGGAAAACAATTCCCTCATTTGTCTGTTGGAATCGAAGTTGATATAGACAGTCTTTTTATAACATTCTTTTCCGAATTCCTTCATCAGCCATGTCTTACCAACCTGACGCGCACCTTCAATAATTAAGGGTTTGCGGAAGTAACTGTCTTTCCATTTCTTTAATTTTTCAATTGCAGAGCGATACATATCATCAACACCTTTTGTAAATCTAATATCAGTATAACACTTAATCACAAAAAATACAACGAATATTTTTAAATCACAGCAAAAAATACAACGAAAAATAGGTTCGGCGTAACAGAAATTACACCGAGCCTGATTTATACCCCTTGCAGATATACACCGCTGACGAATATTTCTTCGTCAATATGTACTATCTCCAGCCCATTCTGTTGTGCAAGTCCAACATAGCGAAGCAGAATTTTTGCCAGTTTTTCAATGTTATCTGTGACGGGTCAGAATTATGGATATATATGGAAATTCAAAGTAAACCAATAGAGCTGATTTATGTTGAACAATAGAATCTATTAATCTGATATTAGGTTTATTGTTCTGAATATTAACTATATTATTCTGAAAATATTTTATATTATTCCGAAAAGCGCTTGTATTATTCTGAATGATAGGGTATAATAATCTTAATCTAAACTAAGGAGTAATTGTATGGCTGAAATGATGACAGTAAAACAAGCATCGGAGCGATGGAATATTTTTGACAGCAGAATCACAAAGCTCTGTCGCGAAGGGAAAATCCCCGGTGCGGTTAAGGATGGTAAATCGTGGCTGATTCCTGTTGACACGCCAAAGCCTGCGGACAACAGATATAAAAAACAGCCAAACAAGCTAAAGCAAGAAAAGCTCCCTTTGCCGGTTGGTGTTTCCGAATATCGCGTGGCGTCGACACAATACTATTATATCGATAAAACTATGATGATCAAGGACTTTTTGGATGAACGTCCTATGGTATCGTTATTCACGCGTCCGAGGCGTTTCGGTAAGACATTGAACATGGATATGCTAAAAACATTTTTTGAGAAGAGTGACGAGGATACTTCTGTTTATTTTCAAGATAAAGCTATATGGAATTGCGGAGAACGCTATCGGAGCTATCAGGGCAAGTATCCTGTGATTTTTGTTTCCTTTAAGGATATCAAATTTGATTCGTGGGATCTGACTTTTGAAATGCTAAAAACAGTGATCGGCACAGAATTTGAACGTCATTTTGAATTGGCAAATTCAGATAAATGCAGTGAAATGGATAAAAAGCAATATCGGAAAATTGCCGAGCGAGAGGCAGATATTGTATCGCTCTCCGGCGCATTTGATGTTCTGTCGAGAATGCTGTATCGGCATTACGGGCAAAAAGCGATTATTATTATTGACGAATATGACATTCCAATCCAGCAGGGACATTCCAAAGGCTTTTATGATGAAGTCGTTGATTTTATGCGAAACCTATTTTCGGGTGGATTAAAAGATAATCCCGCGTTAGCTTTTGGTTTTTTAACGGGTATTCTTCGTGTGGCAAAGGAGAGTATTTTCAGCGGACTTAATAATTTAGTTGTCAATTCTATTCTTGATGAAAGCTACAGTCAGTATTTTGGTTTTACAAAATCTGATGTTGAGCAGATGGCATTGTATTACTCTGCAAAAGATAAAATGACGGAGTTATGCGAATGGTATGACGGGTATCGCTTCGGTGATACAGAGATTTTTAATCCGTGGTCGGTTATCAATTATTTTAAGAACGGGTGTAAGCCGCGCGCGTTCTGGCAGTCGACAGGAAGTAATGAAATCATTTCGGAAGTAATAGCCTGTGCGGATGAAAGCATTTATGAACGATTGGAAAAACTGTTGCAGGGCGACAAATTTAGAGCATTAATTGATACAGGCGTCATTTATCCTCAAATAAAGATCAATCCTTCATCGATTTACAGTTTTTTGTTAGTAGCCGGTTATTTGAAGGCGGAAAATGCGGAGATTTCTTCAAGCGGTGATTTCCTATGCGATATTTCTCTGCCTAATAAAGAAATCAAAGCAGTATATAATAAAGAAATACTTCAAAAACTTAACGCTATTGTTCCTCAGTCTTCAGCAGTTGAAATTCAGGAAGCAATTTATACAAATGATTCAAAACGCTTGCAGCAGCAATTAAGAAAGCTGCTTTTACAGTCTGCAAGCAGCTTTGACACCGTCGGAGAACTATTCTTTCACGGTCTGTTTCTCGGTATATGCGCAATATTTGACGATCAATACTACGTGACATCTAACAGGGAATCGGGAGAGGGAAGATTTGATATTCAACTGATGCCGAAGAATAACAGCAGACCGGGTGTTTTGATTGAGTTGAAATCGAAAAAAGATCTGTCGAAAGAACAATTGGATACTTTGGCACAGGAGGCGCTGAATCAAATCAATGAAAGGCAATATGATACGGAAATGAAAACGCACGGCATAACAACGATCTTTAGGTATGGCGCAGCGTTCAGTGGTAAGAATGTAGCTATTTGTTCGGAATAGGAGATGAAATAATGCTATCGGTAAAGACAACAGAAAATTTGGCAGGCGTGACGGTCAGCGGAACCTATTGGGATTTGAACGCGTTATATGACGCGCTGACAAATGTTATCGGTGAAGAAGAGAGCTATCCGGAATTTGAAGCGTGCAGGATTCGTGTATTGGGTTTATGCTATGATATCCGTCATGCTTATCAGGGAGACAGAAACAGAGGTAAAATTGAGTACGGAGATGAAGTGTTTTCGTTTGAATATCTGTGGCCTGAGACGGTGTTTATCTATGGCGTATTGGATGAATTTGTAAGATTGTCCTCAGGGAGCCTATGCTACCTGCGTCAGGAAGGCGCTGAACGGTTATTCTATAATCCCGAAACAAAGGACGAGCTCTTGGATCGTTTGCCGGATGATATTGCTTTTGTATGCTATTTCCGGAACTTAATCATCAACGCTTTGCAGCGCACGATAGACGAAAAGCGGTTTAAGAAGATACACAGAGCATTGGAAGACAGATACAGCTACACGCTTATGAAGCGTTATTACAACAACTTTTGTACGCAGTGGGTAGATATTCAAAATGTAAAGTATCTTAAACGTGCGCCTGAGAAAAGAAAAACCTATCTTGCTACCATATCGGAGAAAATTCTGTTTGACAACTCAGATTATGATGCATTGGAAGATGGTGTCTATGAATTTGCAAGAGTATGCGGTGTACCATATTATGAAATCGAATTAACCGATATACAGTATCCGGACGAGATAGAATGGTAGTCAGGAGGATTTTATGTATCAGGTAAAAGAAAAGGATTGGAAACAGTTCCGCAAAATGCTGCCCGAATGGCAGGAAGCATATATGGAGCGGCTGACAAAGGAATATATTGAATTGCTCAGCAGCGACATGCAGGCATCGGACAAGTTTTGGGCACTTGATAAAAGAATCAAGGACGATAAGAAGTGTACCGGCGTGATTGCGAGAGACATAAGCCGTTCACATATGTTTCAGCATATTATTGACTTGATGTATGAAGGAGCAATTACGGTAGATGATTTAAGGCAATACCGCACAGAGATAGTGCCACAGCTGCGCAGTAGATTCTTTTGTCAGATCGTATCAGAATACCGCAGGAATACTGACGTATTTCAAGGGATCATGGTGCAAGCTGACGGAAAAAGATCAAGCAGATGTGGCGCTGAGCCGTAAGGCGAGCTTTGCGCGGTGTTGCCTTAGCTTCGGCTGCGACAAGGCAACCTCACCGCAGGAGCTTTAGCTCCTCGGGGTTTCAGTGGGGGATTATAACCCCCACTGAAAGCCCGAATGGCACCCGCCGCCTAAGATGCGGGGGACATCGGTGATTGGTTATAGCTTTTATGAAGAATAACAACAACGCCGAAACCGTTTACAGCGGTTCTAATCATTTCAGGCGGAATGTCAGCTTTACGGGATTGTGGTCGCTGTAGGCAAACTGCGTGTCGATCACATCCATATAGGTCGCTTCGATATTGTCCGAAATGATAAAGCCGTCAACGGTGAGTACAAAGCAATCCTCATTATAGGGCTTATCGCTGTTGCGGCAGGAGGGGACGGTAATCCCGCTTTTATAATCGGTCAGCTTGAGAAAATGCTCCGGTATCAGCTCGTCAGGAAAAGCTGCCGCCCAGGTATATTGCTCAGGCACCTCGCTGTTGAAAAGCTCTTTTGAATTGCCGACAAAATCATGATTGAAATCGCCGCCGCAGATTACATAATTGCCCTTTTCATATTCTTTATTCATGTCATCAAACAGCTTTGTCAGCTGCTGCTTCTGCAGATCTCCGTCTGTTCCGTAGGCAGAGGTATGCACATTAAATATTATAAGCTCCCTTCCGTTTTCAGCAGGCAGACGGTTCACAGAATAACAGCGGTCAAGGTCTATGAATCTGGAAAGGGATCCGGATATAGGCAGGCTGCGTCTTACGGCTGAGGTCATCTGTGTATTGCTGAGTGTAAGCAGTCCGGCATTGGAAGCGCCGTGGGGCTGATAAAGGGGATAGAAAAGAAAGGCTGAATGATAGTTCACTGCAAAGGAAGAAGAGGTATTCTCAAATGCCGAACGTATCTGCGCCAATTCATCTACATGATAGCTTCTGGTGGAGTTGAAGTCCACCTCCTGCATCAGCACGAGATCCGCATTTTGTTCCTTCAGCAATTCAATATCCTTGTCTATGCAGTTGATAACACTTTCTCTGGAGTTTGCCCAGGACTGCGTGCCGCCATCCATAAAAAACGTGAAATCAGGTGTATAAGCGCCAAAGCCGATATTATAGGTGACAGCGGTATAGTCTGTTCCCAAGCGGAGCTTATCCCCTTTAGCAGTTCCTTCTATAGTGAGCTGCTGATCATCCTCGATACGCTGATAGCTCAGCACCACATAGGCAACATATATGAGTATGACAGCCAAAAGGGATGCCAGGATAATAAGCGGTATCTTAAGCCATAGTTTTCTTTTTTTTGTTTCCATAATAATGCTTCCTTTCCTGATGGGATCCTGCGACCGGAAATGAACTGATGGATTCAGGATATACTCAGCTCTTTCGGCTCATGAGTCATAGGTACAGTTCATTTCTGCTTTGCCCGGTAACAGAATACTTTACAGTTATTCTCCCTGCATTGCAGTATAGAGGATTATACCATATTGAGCAGGAATTGTCATTATTTTATTTATGAAACATTTAGAAATATAAAATATGATATAATAAAAACATGAACAGACAGATGACACTGGCAGAAATGAATGATGAGTTTGGTGCAGCCAGAACCAACAAAAAAGAATTTCTGAATAAAATGGATAGCGTTATTCCGTGGGAAACATTCGTAAAAGAAATAGAGCCGTACTATTACAAAGGAGAGCGCGGCAATAAACCATACCCACTTGAATTGATGCTGAGAATATATATGCTACAGAATCTATACGATCTTGCAGATATGAAAGTAATGTATGAGATTCTTGATAGTCGTGCGTTTACTGAGTTTTGCTGTATCAATTCTCCTGATGAAGTACCCGACGGAGATACAATCGGACGTTTCAGAAATCTGTTGAACAAATACGGATTACAGCAAACGATCTTTGAAACAGTAGTTGATCTGCTGTTGCAACGCGGTCTGATTCTTAAAAAAGGTACCATTGTTGATTCGACATTTATTGAAGCACCCTCATCCACCAAGAACAAGGAAAAGAAAAGGGATCCGGAAGCACACTCTGCTAAAAAGGGCAATACATGGCACTTTGGCTACAAAATGCACATAGGAGTTGACCGTGACAGCGGGCTGGTTCATCATGTAAAAACGACATCAGCAAACGAACATGATGTCACAGCAACAAGTGAATTGATGCACGGTGAAGAAGAAACTTTGAATGGTGACAGTGGCTACATTGGTGCAGATAAACGCCCCGAAGCAATCAGGAAGAACAAGCAAGGCAAGAAAATCAAATATATTATCAACAGAAAGCAATCATCTATCAATAAGCTCTCTAAAAGCGGACAATACGCAGCAAAAAAGAGAGAGCATGAAAAATCATCTGTTCGCTGCAAAGTTGAACATGTTTTTGCAGTTGTAAAAAGACTTTTCGGTTATCGTAAAACACGATACCGAGGACTGCGAAAACAGATGCTGAAAAGCTATATCATGTTCGCACTGGCGAATCTTTATCTGGCTGACAGAAAATCACTGTCGGTCTGATTTGGTTTGCCTTGTGAACTAAAAACAGGATATCTCTATCACACTCGGCTTATTTGTCGGGTGTTTTTCTTTTGAATCCGATATTCTTTCGATATATGCGGTGTTGCCTTAAAAGAATTCAGTGAGGATTTGCGGGATACGATAAAAACAAGACAAGAAATTGACCGCAGATATTTCGGAAGCTAAAAAACAGGCTCGGTGCAAAATGCGCCGAGCCTGTTGTAGCTTTACAGGTCAAAACGATGTAATAATTTTTCCGTTCTGCTTTGCGTTCATATTGAAATGCACCGAACCTGTTTTATACCCCTTGCGGATACTCAGTATATTTCAATTTTCCTCCGTCGATATGTACTATTTCCATCCCATTCTTTTGGCTAAATCCAACATAGCAAAGCTGTATTTTTGCCATTTTTTCAATGTTATCTGTGACGGGTCGGAATAATGGATATATATGGTAATAATATAAGCTTTTGGAACATAATTCTTGAACTATATTGCATTGTTCAAAATAATAAAGTATACTATAACCAAATATGCCGCAGAGCTGATGCGGTAATAATGATTTCTGTGTGGGGTAGGAATGGAAAAAATACAGTTTTTGCTGACAAAAGAGGGCTTCCGTGTTGACGATGTTGTATACGTTGAAAAGGAGCCTCAAAGGTATGCGGAAAAGTTTTCTAAATCACCGTATGAAACGCTGTATGGGTTGGCATTCCGGGAGCGTCCGGAGTGCTTTGACGTGGCGGGCGTGTTTTTGTATCAGGTGGCGGAGAGCTTTAGCGAGGCACTTGTCAATACATCCGGTCTGGAGCTGAGCCGCGAAAAAACGGAGCTTGTGCCGAACGAAGAAATAATTGAAATCCTGCTTGATTCCGTGCCTTTTGTGTTGGGTGCGGAATATGTTACGCGTGCGTGGATCAAGCGGCAGTACCGCAGGCTGCTTGCGGTTTTCGCAAAGCAAATCAAAAGCTATCCCGGGAAGGTGTCGCTTTATTTTGCCGAGAAAAGCCAGAAGCTGCATGTCCCCGAGCGCGTCTTTTTTCATTTGGTGGAGAGCGATGAGGAAGAGTTTCCCTTCGCTTTTCTGGCGACCTACGCCACAAAAGGCGACGGCGGTCGTGTGCGTCACGTGCCGCTGCAATACGCGCTGACCGAATACAGGGACGAGCGTTCAAAGCTGTTAGAGCTGCTGTCCTGCCTAAACAAGGCGGCGGAGGTTTCCGATCTGATTGGCGGATTCATGGAAAGCGGCGAGCTGTTTCATCCACTGCGCTTTACCGCCGACGAGGCGTATCAGTTTTTAAACGACGTACCTGCGTTGGAAAACTGCGGTATTCTCTGCCGTATACCGAACTGGTGGAAGAAACGCTGCAGCGCGTTCGCAATGACGGTAAAAATGGGCGAGGAGAAGCCCTCACTCCTCGGTTTGGACGCGGTGCTGCATATGGCGCCGTCGCTCACGGTCGGCGGTGTTCCGCTGACGGAGGAGGAGATCCGCGACCTGCTTGGCCAGACCGAGGGCTTGTCATTTATAAAAGGCAAGTGGATCGAGGTCAACCATGCGAGACTGAGAAAACTGCTCGCCGAAATGAAGCAATTCGACGGCGACATTACGCTGCTCGACGCGCTCCGTTCGGAGATCAAAACCGCGCCCGAGTACGAGGACGATGCGCCCGTCGTCGCCAACGGCAAGTGGCTCGGCGGCTTGTTGAAGAGCCTGCGCAATCCGCGCAAACAAAAGAGCGTCGGCGTTCCCGACAGCTTTAGCGGTGACCTGCGCCCGTATCAGGAGGTCGGCTATCAGTGGCTGCTGCAGATGAACCGTCTCGGCTTCGGCGCCTGTCTTGCGGACGATATGGGACTTGGCAAAACCATTCAGATATTGGCTTTTTTGGAAGCACTAAGAGCGCAGAAGCCGAAAGGCAGAGTCTTGTTGATCGTTCCGGCTTCTTTGCTGGGCAACTGGCAGAAGGAGGCAGCGCGGTTCGCGCCCGGATTATCGCTTGAAATTTTGCACGGCGCGCACGCTCCCGTTTTGTCAGACAGATTGGAAGCGTCAAATGCTTTCCTGACCATCACCACCTACCGCATGGCGATGAGCATAAAAGAGCTCGAAAACGCGACTTGGGACTGCATTATTTTAGACGAGGCGCAGGCGATCAAGAATCCGGGGGCAAAGCAGACGCGGCAAATCAAAAAGCTCAATAGCCGTATGCGGATCGCCATGACGGGTACGCCGATCGAAAACGACCTCTCCAATCTCTGGTCGCTGTTTGATTTTCTCAATAAGGGCTTGCTCGGCAGCATGGAGGAATTCCGCAATTTCTGCCGCGGGTTGGAGCAGAATCCCGAGGGCTACGCGAAGCTGAAAAATATGATCGCGCCGTTTTTGCTGCGGCGTGTTAAGACTGATAAAAAAATTATTTCCGATCTGCCCGACAAGCTGGAGCAAATCGATTATGTCCCCCTTTCTCCGAAGCAGGCGGTGCTTTACCGCAAGCTGCTCGCAGAAACTGCGGAGAAGGTGGAGGAAAGCAGCGGCTTGCAGCGCAAGGGCATTGTGCTTGCCCTGCTGCTGCATCTCAAACAGATCTGCAACCATCCCGACCAGTACCTCGGCACCGAGGAGTACAGTCCGGCGCAGAGCGGCAAGTTCGAGCTGCTCAAGCAGCTGGCGCAGACGATCGCCGAAAAGCGCGAGCGTGTGTTGGTGTTCACGCAGTTCAGGGAGCTGACGGGACACTTAGACGATTATCTTGCTGAGGTGTTCGGCAGACGCGGCGGCGTGATTCACGGCGGCGTTCCCGTCAAGGAGCGTACCGCAATCGTCGAGCGGTTC
>JAEEGI010027316.1_pt1 | contig 10929 bp, 11 predicted proteins | sample 8958751 | NCBI WGS metagenome assembly JAEEGI01 (sample SAMN16246545, study PRJNA631951) | gut metagenome | biome: gut microbiome; feature: rumen; material: KS-attached | host: Bos | place: Iran: Karaj | collected 2018-10 | reverse complement strand
GATTTTCTGTTTTTCGTCTTGTGTCAGAGTTGGAGTCTCGCCGGTTGTAGCGAGAATGCAAAAGAAGTCGGCTCCATTATCCAGCTGATACTGAACAAGACGGATAAGCGATTTGTAATCGACAGAACCGTCTTCCAGAAAAGGAGTTATCAGTGCGATACCGAGCCCTTTAAAGATATTATGCACCATAAAAAATAAGAATTCTTTCTAAATTGCTTGCAAAATTACTAAATAAAATTGGAAAATAACAGCATTTTGCAAAAAAAAATGCCCAAACGTGAACATTTGGGCAAATTTATACATATTTTATTATTCTTACAGTTTCCTAAGCACTACTGCTGAGCGTGCAGGAATATAGAGTTTCAACCACTCTTTATGGTCCTGAACGTACAGCGGGTCGTAGTTGGTAAGGTGGGTTATGCTGTCGTCAGCAAAGCCGTTACCGCCAAACTCCTTGGCATCGGTGTTGAGCACCACCTCATAAGAACCCGTTGGCACGAGGAACCCGTAGTCGGTATAAGAGCGCGTCGGCGAGAAGTTGAACACGAAGACGAGGTCGCCGCGCATGTAGCACAGCACCTGGTCGCCATCGTCGTGCCAGATTTCCGTAACGGGTGTAGCCTGGAAATTCTTCTGACTCTTGATAACTTCAAGCATCTTCCGATCAAAATCGCCTAACCAGTGGTAGCACAGGTCTTTATTGTCAACGAGGTTCCACTGGCGACGGGCATATTTATACGACCAGCCGTTACCTTCGCGCGGGAAGTCAATCCACTCGGGATGACCGAACTCGTTACCCATGAAGTTCAGGTAGCCGCCATTGATGGCACCAGCCGTTACCAGTCGTATCATCTTATGCAGGGCGATACCGCGCTGGGCCAGGTCGTTGACGTCCTTCTTGGCAAAGTGCCAGTACATGTCGGCGTCAATCAGTCGGAAGATGATGGTCTTGTCGCCCACCAATGCCTGGTCGTGGCTCTCGCAATACGAGATGGTCTTCTCGTCAGGACGGCGGTTCTTAACCTCCCAGAAGATAGAGCAGACGTTGATATCCTCGTCGCGCACCTCCTTGATGGTCTTAATCCAGTAGTCGGGAATGTTCATGGCCATACGGTAGTCGAAACCGTAGCCGCCATCCTCGAACTTGGCAGCCAGTCCGGGCATACCAGACACCTCTTCGGCAATGGTGATAGCGTTCTTGTTGACCTCGTGAATCAGACAGTTGGCCAGCGTCAGATAGCAGATGGCATTGTCGTCCTCGTGGCCGTTGAAGTAGTCGCCATAGCCTCCGAAGGCCTCGCCCAAGCCGTGCGAATAATACAGCATCGAGGTCACACCGTCGAAGCGGAAACCGTCGAACTTGAACTCTTCGAGCCAGTATTTACAGTTAGACAGCAGGAAGTGCAGCACGTCGTCCTTACCATAGTCGAAGCAGAGGCTGTCCCATGCCGGATGCTCGTGGCGGTCGCCGGGATAGAAGAACTGATTCGGGTCGCCAGCCAGATTGCCCAAGCCTTCCACCTCGTTCTTCACAGCGTGCGAGTGCACGATATCCATGATGACCGCAATGCCCATCTTGTGTGCCGTGTCTATCATCTCCTTCAAATCCTCGGGAGTACCGAAACGGCTGGAGGGAGCAAAGAACGACGATACATGGTAGCCGAAGGAGCCATAGTAAGGATGCTCCTGGATGGCCATGACCTGAATGGCGTTGTAACCGTCCTTCTTGACACGCGGCAACACGTTCTCAGTAAACTCCTTGTAGGTACCGACCTTCTCGGCATCCTGACCCATACCCACGTGGCACTCGTATATCAACAGCGGCGACTTGTTGGGCTTGAAGGTCTTTTTCTTCCACACGTAGGGCTTCTCAGGATTCCATACCTGTGCAGAGAATATCTTTGTCTGGTCGTCCTGAACCACACGACGGCACCAGGCAGGAATACGCTCGCCTTCTCCCCCATTCCACTTCACTTTCATCTTGTAAAGCTGGCCGTGCTTCAAAGCCTTCTCTGAGAGTTTCAGCTCCCAATTATCGGTACCGGCAATGCGCTTGCAGCGGTACTTCTCGTCCTCCTGCCAATTGTTGAAGTCGCCAATCAGATAGATGTCGGTGGCATTGGGTGCCCACTCGCGGAACACCCAGCCCTTAGCCAGCTTGTGAAGTCCGAAATACAGATGACCAGAGGCAAACTGTGACAGCGTCTGCTTGCCGTTCTTCGTCAGCTGTGAAATCTTCCACAAGGCGTGGTCGTGACGTCCACGAATAGCCTGCTCGAAGGGTTCCAGCCAGGAGTCATCACGCACCAGTCCGATATGTTGTGGCTCCTGAACCTTCTTCACCGCTTTCTTGGCAGTGGTTTTCTTTTCTGCGGCGGCCTTTTTGACAGGAGCCTTCTTCGCTGTCGTTGTTGTTTTCTTTGTTGTTGCCATAGTAATTTATGATTTACAAATTTACCATTTACCGAATTTCATAGCTTAGGCCTTAACCTTGAAGATGGCCTTTTTGATTTCAGGTACACCGGCAATACAGGGGGCATGACCATCCTGCGGGAAGAAGATGGCCATCATGCCGGGCTGACAGGTCAGATAGCTGTCGGCAGCCAGGTCGGGAATCTTCGTAATATCCTTCTCCTCGTTGTATTCAGCCTCAGGCAACAGGTCGCGCTGGGTGTAGCCAAAGGTCTCAGCATCAGAGAGAGGTATCTGAATATCAATCATCTTGTTATGGGTCTCGATGACAGCAGCTTCGGGCGTACGACCCTTAGCCATCTGGATATTCACAAAGAGGTCCTTACCCTCTATCTCATACTTGCCAGGCTCCAGAGCGTTCAGGTCGTGCTGTTGGATAAACTCAACCACCTTGGGGAACAAGGGGTTCACCTGCGCATAATTCTTCAGATTCTCAATTTTGTCAATAATCATAGTACTTTAATTTAATATATTATTTAACAATTAATTCTTAACTCTTAACTCTTAACTCCCTCAGTCCACCTGGCGTTTGCCACGAATGTAGCTGCCTTGGGCAATGATATTGCCATTGCGGTCTTTCTCGACGAAACGGCCATCACGACGGTCGTCCACATAGCTGCCCTCGAAGCGCTTGCCTTCCTTGTCTTCCTCGATGGCAGGCCCATGACGCTTGCCCTGCTTGAAGTGTCCCTTGAATTTCGTACCGTCAGCAAAGCGTGCTATACCCTCGCCATGTATCTGACCGTTCTGGAACTGCCCATCGAAGACGTCGCCATTTTTCATTGTCAGCTTACCGCGTCCGTTAGGCTTGTCTTGCTTCCATTCGCCCTGGTACTGATTGCCATTCTTCCAGACAAGCATACCCTGGCCCTGCTTGGCACCATTACGGAACTGTCCTGTATATTTATCGCCATTGGCGTAACGGAACACGCCCTGACCAGTACGCTCGCCATTGGCATAGTCGCCCTCGTAGGTGTCGCCGTTCTGGAACTTATAAATGCCTTTGCCATGCTGGACATCGTTTGCCCACTGACCAATATAGACGTCGCCAGACGCATAGTTGTAAGTACCCTTGCCAGAACGCTTGTTGTCCTTCCACTGACCGGTATAGTTCGAACCGTCGCCCCAGTCGAACTCACCCTTGCCGTTCTTCATGTCGTTAGCCCATTCGCCTTCGTACCAGGCACCTTCCTTATGCGTATAGCGACCATGTCCGTGACGCTTGTTCTGATGCCAGTTGCCGTCATACTTGTCGCCGTTATAATAATACATGGTACCATGACCTTCCTGGTCGTCACGATACCATAGACCTACATAGCGATTGTTGTTCTGAAAATAATAGGTACCCTTGCCGTGCTGATGATCCTGAAGCCATTCGCCTTCGTATTTCTCGCCGTCAAGGAAAGTATAGACACCGTAGCCCTGACGTTTGCCTTTGACGTATTCACCTTCGAAGACATCGCCGTCCTTCCATACCGTACGACCTTTTCCGTGGGGCTTGCCCGACTGCATCTCACCCTTGTATTCACCTCCGTCCTTCATCTTGTAGGTACCCAGCGTAATTTTCTGAGCCTGAAGGGAAATGGCACTCGTTGCCAACAAGGTTATTAATATATATCGTATATTCATGAATATCTGTTCGTTTTGTTTAACATGACAAAGGTAGAAAAAAAAAAGAGATTTTTCACGTTTCGCTTTCCACTTTTCACTTTATTTTGTACCTTTGCAGAAAATTTAAGAAAAAAAAACGACGATGAAATTCATTGCAATCATTCCCGCCCGCTATGCCTCCACACGATTTCCAGGCAAGCCACTGGCACTGTTAGGTGGGCAGCCCGTCATCCAGCGTGTCTATCAACAAGCACTCTCGGTACTTCCTGAGGCTTACGTGGCCACCGACGATGAACGTATCTTCCAATGTGTAGAACAGTTTGGCGGACGCGCCATCATGACGCGTGCCGACCACAAGAGCGGTACCGACCGTATTCAGGAGGCCGTCGAGCATATTGGAACAGATGCCGACGTCATCATCAACATCCAGGGTGACGAGCCGTTTGTGCAGGCCTCTCAGCTTCAGACGCTGATGCAGCTGTTCGACGACCCCACCACCCAGATCGGTACCTTGGGCAAGCCCTTCGAGTCAATGGAGGCCGTCCAGAATCCCAACTCGCCCAAGATTGTCTGCGACCTTCGCGGTTTCGCACTGTATTTCAGCCGTTCCGTCATCCCATACGTCCGTGGCAAAGAGAAAACGGAGTGGCTGGCGCATTATCCCTACCTGAAGCATCTTGGTCTTTACGCCTATCGCCGCGAAGTACTGCGTGAGGTCACACAACTGCCCCAGTCGCCCCTCGAGAAAGCCGAGAGCCTTGAACAGCTCCGCTGGCTCGAAAACGGCTACCGCATCCGCGTCGGACTGACCGATGTCGAGACCGTCGGCATCGACACCCCCGAGGATTTAGAGCGGGCTGAGGCCTTCCTCGCGGCAATGCAATAATTCCGTTCTCTTAACTATCATACCTGCCAAACTATCATTGACCACCATTTCCCTTGGCAGCGTAATCACCTTCAGGCGTTCATACCAGACGCGCGACGAGCCTGCAACGTGCTTCTGCGTATGTCCGCTGATGATGTAGTAGCTGGCAGCATACTCGTCCATCATGTCCAGAAACACCTTCTTGATGCGCGAACACTTCTCGTTGATGGCATTGTCCAGCGGGTTCACCAAGTGTTCCACACCCTCCATGATTTTCTCCTTGTCCATCAGCTTCGCTGTGGCCATGTAGTATCGTGTCAGCTCCTCGCGATACTCCCCTAACCTCTTGAACTCAATACCCTCCGGATGCGCCAGAAACAGCAGGTACACCGCCTTGTGCACAGGCTGCAGCTCCACCTCCTTATGCTCGTAGTCCAGCAGCACGAACCGATAGTCCCTCGTAATCAGCAGCCTGCTCAGTTTGGCCCTTGCCGCCTCGATGCGCAGCTCTTCCAGCAACGGCGCACCAATAGCCTTCAGCAGCAAGTCCTTACGACCTGCCATCTGCAGCTGTCCGGCCAGTTGCCTCACCTGCTCAGCTATCTCCTCTGGTGTATGATGCGTCACCTCCGTCATTCCGTCACGTCCTTCATCAGACTATTCAACCATCCCTTCCATTTCTCGACTATGGTCTGCTCCTTAGGCTCTTGCTTAGGCTCTTCCTTGGGTTCTGGCTCAGACTCTGTGACTGCAGGCTGTTCCACCACCACAGGCTCTGGGGCAGCCGGTTCAGGTTCCTGCGCCTGTTCCACCTTGAAGTCCAGTTCCTGTTCCTTGCCAATCATCTTACCCATGGTCTCAACCCTTGCAGGCTTATACAACTGCGGTATCAAGTCCTCATAGTAGTCGTCCTCGTTACGATGAATATCCTGATGCTGTTCGCTACGCAGTTCGTTCTCCAGCCCCGTAGCCAGTATCGTCACCTTGGCATCCTCACCCAGCGTGTCATCCGTTGCCGTACCCCAAATCACATCGATGTTAGGATCCAACTGGTCAAAGAAATCATCTATCTCCTGCAGTTCCCGCACAAAGATGGGGTGCGTATCGCTCGAATAGATGTTAAACAAAATCCGCTTGGCCTTTCCAATATCGTTACCATACAACAGTGGAGAGTCCAACGCATCCAGTATGGCCCGCTCTACACGATGCTCACCGCTGGCCCGTCCCATGGCCATGATGGCCCCACCACCATTCTTCATCGTTGTCTCCACATCACGGAAGTCACTCTTGATACCCCCGTCGCTGGGCATTGTTATCAGTTCCGATATACCCTTCACCGCATCCATCAGGATGTTGTCTGCCCTTTGGAATGCCTCCTTCACCGACAGCTCCGAGTCAGCATACACGTCGCACAACCGTTCGTTGTTCACTATCAGTAGTGCATCAACGTTCTTCCGCAGTTCGTCCACACCCTTCAGCGCCTTAATTATCTTGCGTTTCTTCTCGAAGTAGAATGGTATCGTCACCACACCTACCGTCAGCATCCCCATCTTTTTCGCCACGCTGGCCACTACGGGCGCAGCACCAGTACCAGTACCGCCACCCATGCCAGCAGTCACGAACACCATCTTCGTGCCATCGCTCAGCAGTGTCTCTATGTCTGCAATATTCGCCTCCGCCTCCTTCTTGCCCAGTTCCGGATTAGCCCCAGCACCCAAGCCAGACTGTCCCAACATAATCTTCACTGGTACTGGCGAACGCGACAGCGACTGACTGTCCGTATTACATACCGCATACGTCACGCCCTGAATTTGGTCGTTATACATGTTGCGCACGGCATTACACCCGCCACCGCCAACGCCAATCACCTTGATGATGCCCTGCATCTTATCCTCTACCGGACCAAAGTCTAAAATAGTATCTTCACCCATTTTCTCGTCTTTTCAATTACGATTGCAAAGTTACACAATTTCCACAAAAACACCAAATATTCGCAAGCCTTGCGAACATTTTGGGGCTGGTACCATGAGACAGGTACCAGTCCCTGCTGTCTACCCTCCAACCAAATATTGACATAGGTTGCCAGTTCCTGAACGTCGCATTCATTCAGGCAGGGGAAAAACACATTCTCAAGCACGAACGACGCCTCCTCCGCCTGCAGCTGTTCGCTGGGAGGCAGCAGCGGCAGGTCGCTCAGCCAAGGCCCCCATTCCGTCTCTGACGCAACGGTCGTCCGAGTCTGCTGCAACGCTTCGGCACTTACCGTCACCACCACATAGCCGTGATTCCTTACCGCCACCTCTTTCACCTTAGCCAGTAGCATCGGCTTCCCACTCGCGCGAAGCAAGTCCCATACCAGGTCCACGCATTCCAGTGCCACGCGTCCAATCCTGTTTCCCAGAGCACGCGCCTGTAAGGCATTCTCATGAACATGGTTATTAGGGTCAGGCGACAGCGTCACAATCGGTCTTACGCGGTCATCCTGCTGAGCAGTTCGCGAGTGCGCACGTGCATCTCCTCCGTGTCCTTCTGACCAGCCACAGAGTCGCCATTGGCACCATAGTGCACACCCGATATCTTTATTTCATACTCAGCCATATCCTACTTCCATAAAAACGCTCACAAAGGTACAAAATAATAGTGGGCTGACCTAATTGTCACCCCACTATTATTTCCCAAAAAACGTTAATCCCTTTAGTTGCACGCACACAGGCCATCTTACCTCTTACATCTTACAATTATTCATCCAAGTATAATACAAAAATAACATTTCGTGGAATTATTTTGAGCCGATATTAGGATTTGTTACATCTTCCATCAAACATCTGACATCGTCACTCACCCCGTGCCATTTACTACGGCAATAATTATGTATAGGAATATGACCATAAACTAAAATGGTAAATCATTACCAACAGGTTGTACACGCATCTTAGACAAACGATCATAATAGGAATTCATTGCTAAATTTTTATTGGAATAAACAGCCACATCGTTTCGAATGAGACTGCCATTGTCAGCAGAGATGACGGCAATATGATATGGGGTAAATGTCCTTACTTCAACGGGATCTTTATACAATAGAAGAATAATGTTGTAAACTATATCACATTTTGCAATTTCCGCAAAATACCCCTTCTCTGTCTCATAGGCATTCGATGACATCAAAAAGCCATAATACTCCCCAATAGTCCAGAACTTCTCAAATGGGAGAATTTCACTCGTAGTCATTACATGAAATTGTTCATGGGGCTTTCCTATATCTTGTTTGATTATTTGCTGCTTTACATGAGGTGTCCTTCCTAAATTATCTTTGTGATAATTGTTGTTTGCTTCATGTAGAAATTTGACAGAAACGAAAGAGTTTTCTCTATTGAGATGATGTGGTTGATATTCATCTTCATCCTTTAGACGTTTTTCTTTGTTACATACAACATGGCTGAGACCTTTAAGGGTGATAGTGTCCTTTTTATATATACATTCGCCTTTGAAAGGTTTGTATTTGCATTCAAAAAAAACAGTCAGAAGATGGTCTTACTTCATATTTTGGATTATTTCTGTATTCTTTAGCCTTCTCTTCTTGTTCTTTCTCAGTCACAAAATGGTATGACCATGACATATCAAGAGCACTCGAATAAATATCGTCTTCAAGAGAAAGATTATCTGTAACAATAATCAATTCGTTACAATCGGCCTCACGATCTTTGTGTATATTGGTTTCGAGTATATCTTGGCTACCAATATAAAAAACAAAGGGTGTTCCATCAGATGAGATAATTCTGAATAGCGTAAAGAGTCCACTATCATTTTTTAATAGTACAGATGCATTCTTTATTGTAATCCTTTTGCAATCATAATCTTCATATGCAGGTATGGTAAGATCAGGACAACCTAACAAATAATTCTCCACCTTTGACACTCTTTTGCGCTTTGCTTCATTAATTTGAGCATCATAATTGGGGTTGTTTATCCATTCCCTGCTTTCCGCTGATTCAAGGATGAAAGATTTCAAGTTTTCTAACGTCTGCTCTCTCACATCAATCTCCAAACAGGTGATATTTAATTCTATCAGTTTGGCTTTCTTAGATTCGTCAACTTCATGCGTGTTTCTAATTTCTATAATCCAGCGCAATCCATCAGATGTTAAACCGACAATGTCTGGCTGCAAATCCTTTCGTTCTACTCGTTGTTCAACTTCGACTTTTTCAAATTCCAGCTTTTGTTTGTCTATCTCCTTATATGCAGGCACCATCACAGTCATCTCTTCTTCAATAATCTGCTCAGCCAATTTGTGCAAAGCTGACATATAAGAGCCATGACAATCTGAGCCTTTGTGATGGGCGAAATGAGGCTGACGCCCTCCTTCATGACCCAATTTTGCTACAAGGAATTCGTTACACTTAGGACAACGACAATTACAAGAGAGCCCTCTTTCTACGCTACTAATGTGAACCATCTTGCCAGATGAGTCCAGTGCATATGTTATTTTTGGTTCCTTGTTATCGCCTCCCATGTACTACTTTTTCTTTTTAGTAACATTCCAATCAAAACTATACATGCTGTCTCCAACAGGAATGTTGACAGTCATCATCTGTCCTTTTTTCCTTTTAATATTCATGTAGCCGATAATTCCTTCACTAGGATGCACCGTCGTAATTTTAAAATATCCTTGCGACTTTGTATTACGATCATCTGACATCAATTTGCTGAGTGTCATCATTTGAGTAGTAGCAGCCATGTTAGCTGCTGATGCAGCTGCATAATTATAAGTTGTATGAACTTGAGTATAAGGCATACCACCTGCACCATAAGTTGTGCTATAGGTCGTTTGCTACCCTGCCATCCCTGCATTCATTCCTACTGAAAAGCCAAGAAGAGCCATCGACCATGCCTGAGCACTCTTGACTTTCTTCATATACTCATCGTATGTATATACTTGAAGGTCAAGCGTATCTCTACGCTTCGTATAAAGCGAAGATGTCACTTTGTCTGGGTCAAATGTTATAGACGATTCTCCTAAGTTTTTGATGAAGATAGCAATCTGATAATACTTGCCGTAATCATCTTTTTCTTCATAGTTCGTCATGCCTACAACAAAATCTCCAATTTGACGATAGGCCCAAATTCTTCCATCATTGTACTCAGACATAACAGTGGTGTCATTATCTGCTTTTACAAATGTCTGAGCTTTTAACGATGATGCAAGAAACAATACGAATATGATAACAAAATTACGCATATAGGGATAATTATATTTTTTTCTAATCTTCTTAAACGGCGTTTTATTGCTACTTCAGAACGTCCCAACTCCGCTGCGATAACTTGTAGGTTTGTTCCTTCGTCAAACATATGGCACAATAAATCATCAGACTCTTTTTCCCATTTGAGATATCCGTTAGCGTATGGAGTGTCATCATTAGTCATCCATTTACGCTCTGGTTTTACCACATAATTCTGCTTATTTGGTATTACGCCTCTACGAATTATTCATATTTTAGGCTGCAAATATACGAATTTTCTTCGAGATAATTCACAACATAGCACATTTTTACACATTATTTAATAAAACGTGCAAATTTGTAGTCCGTATTATCAGATTTTCTGAGCACTCCTATTTGTTAAATAATGTATTTTCGGTAGTCAAAACTACCGATTTGTAACCACAACGCATTTACACCATTACTTGGTTCGTTACTTGGTTCGTTACTTGGTGCTCAATTTAGATATGAGACAGGGTCTCCTTACCATACTCATGCCACCAACGGGTGGCATCGCTGAGGGCGTAAACTCTTTCACTGATGAAGTCTGGGTACTTGGGCGTTAGTTCTTCAGCGTTGAAGCCTGCAATGACGCAGAGGAAGGAGAGGTCACCCTCGATGTATTCACACCAATGGTTCTGCCCCAGGCAGAAGCCAAGGATGTTGTCAAACTCGGCCTCCGTCTTGGGTAACTGGACGTGGGCCACAACGTGCGGTTTTGAT
>JAEEGI010027311.1_pt1 | contig 10931 bp, 10 predicted proteins | sample 8958751 | NCBI WGS metagenome assembly JAEEGI01 (sample SAMN16246545, study PRJNA631951) | gut metagenome | biome: gut microbiome; feature: rumen; material: KS-attached | host: Bos | place: Iran: Karaj | collected 2018-10 | reverse complement strand
CTGCCCGTCCATCGAATCCAAGCTGGACCGTTTCCCGGACAAGGAGCGCCACCAGCTGTTCGTGGAACCGGAGGGTCTGTCCACGCAGGAGATGTACCTGCAGGGCATGAGCACTTCGCTGCCCGAGGACGTTCAGCAGCAGTTCTACGAGACCATCCCGGGCCTTGAAAACATAAGGCTTATGCGCGCCGCGTACGCCATAGAGTACGATTGCATAGACCCCACTGAGCTTAAGCTGTCGCTGGAGCACAGGGAGCACCCCGGATTCTTCTGCGCAGGGCAGTTCAACGGGTCTTCGGGGTACGAGGAGGCTGCTGCGCAGGGGCTTATGGCCGGAATCAATGCCGCGCTGTACCTGGACGGCAGAGAGCCTTTCGTTCTGGACCGTTCGGAAGCATACATCGGCGTGCTGATAGACGATCTTGTCACCAAGGGCACCAATGAGCCGTACAGGATGATGACTTCCCGCGCCGAGTACCGCCTTATCCTAAGGCAGGACAACGCGGATCTGCGGCTTACTGAAAAGGGCAGGCAGATAGGACTGGTGTCCGACGAGCGCTGGGAGAGATTCCTTGCGGATAAAAAAGCCATGGAGGAAGAGATCCAAAGGCTTGGAATTTCAACGGTAACGCCGTCCGTAGCGAACGGGCTTTTAGAGGCCCTGGGCGGATCGCCGGTAGACAACAGGGTCAGCCTTTCGGAGCTTTTAAGAAGACCGGAGGTAACGTACGACGCGCTTGCGGCGGTAGATCCGGAGCGTCCGGCGCTGTCCTACCATGTGCGGACAAAGGTGGAAGTGAGCCTCAAATACAGGGGCTACATAGAAAAGCAGCTTGCGCAGATCGAAAAGTTCAGGAAGCTGGAGAGCCAGACGATCCCGGAGGACATCGACTACATGTCCATGGAGGGGCTTCGCAACGAGGCCCGCGAAAAACTGACGGACATACGTCCGGTGTCCGTGGGCCAGGCGTCCAGGATCTCCGGAGTGTCGCCGGCGGACATAAACGTCCTGCTGGTGCAGCTGGAAAGACGCAAAAGGAAGTAAGGCGCCGCGGAACATAGAAAGCAAACAGCCTCGGAAGCGATCCTGCGGGGCAGAACAGCTATTAAGCAAGATCTGTGAAAGCTGCGTTGCAACGGCAACATTTTGAGACGGAAACAAGGGAATTTGGTTGCAACGGCAACGAATATCTAGCTGTTTGCCGTAATATCTGGTAAAACGAAAGCAGCCGGACCCGCTCTGGCCGGCGATACGCGGAAACTATAACTGCAAATACGGAAATGGTCAACGATTATAAAGACAAACTGGAAAAACTCGCGGACATAATACTGGAGTGGAACGAGAAGATAAACGTTACCGCCATAAGGGACCGCGCGGAGTTCATGAAGAAGAACGTGGAGGATTCCCTGGAGATACTCAAGCTCCCGGAGTTTGCCGACGCGAAAAGGATCCTGGATCTGGGGACCGGCGGCGGTTTTCCCGGGCTTCCTCTGGCGATAGCGTGTCCGGATAAGGCTTTCTTTCTGCTGGACAGCGTTGCTAAAAAGCTGAAAGTCGTTGCAATTGCTGCAGAAGAGCTGGGTCTGGAAAACGTGGATGTGCTCAACATGCGCGCCGAAGACCTTGCAAAATGGCCGGCCTACCGCGAATCTTTCGACGTTGTGGTCTCCAGAGCCGTTGCCAACATGAGCACGCTCTCCGAGTACTGCCTTCCCTTTGTAAAAGAGGGCGGATACTTTGTGGCTTATAAGACCGCTTCCGCTGCGGAAGAGATAAAGGCTGCTGAAAACGCCGTTAGAATGCTGGGCGGCGGAGAGCAGCGGATCGTTTCCTACGGAGACGAGGAGAGCGGACACATCTTCGTGATCATTAAGAAGGCAGCGGCCTGCCCGAAGAAGTATCCCCGGAAAGCAGGCCTTCCGGCTAAACAGCCTCTGAAGTAGGGCCTCCTGCCAATATTGTGATTGATCAAATGGCGCGGAAACGCGTCATTTTGTATTTGTTGGTTTTATAAATACTATATGTTGTTGTTTCTCCGGATGTTTCACGTGAAACATTTGGCCGCTCACGACGAACAGGCTCGCTGCCCGGCAGGCTTCACGCCCGGAACCTCCGTTGGCTCGGTCGCCAGCCGGATCACCGGCTAGGTCGCGCAGCCAAGAATCGGATCCGTCTTTATCGAGCCACTGTTCACAAAATGTTTCACGTGAAACAATGTGCAAATATTTGTACCGTTTTTAGGAAAACTTTATAGAAGGTAAATAGCAAAAGTGGTATAATAAAAACACGAAAGTTATAGCATTAAAAGGGAGAAGCAATGGGAAAAGCAATAGCTATTTTCAACCAGAAGGGTGGCGTAGGAAAGACCACCACGAACATCAATCTCGCAGCGTGCCTTGCTCTTAAGGGAAAGAAGGTCCTGGTCCTGGACATAGACCCCCAGGGAAACACGACAAGCGGACTCGGGATCTCCAAGAGGTCCCTGGAAGCGACAAGCTACGATCTTCTTGTCGTGGACGGAATAGATCCGTACACCACCATTTATAATACGAAAGTAAAGAACATGGACATAATCCCCGCAAGCGTTGATCTTTCAGGCGCGGAGATAGAACTTGTCCAGCTCGAAGGAAGAGAAAAAAGGCTTAAAAGAGCCCTCGACATAGTCCGCGACGGTTACGATTACATATTCGTGGACTGCCCGCCGAGCCTCAGCCTTCTCACTATAAACGCTCTTACAGCAGTTGATTCTGTGCTTATCCCCATTCAGTGCGAATTCTACGCGCTGGAAGGTGTCAGCCAGCTCGTCAGCACCATAGATCTTGTAAGAAGAAGCTTCAATCCAAGGCTCGGGATCCAGGGCGTTATCCTTTCCATGTTCGACGGAAGGGCCAACCTGTCCATCCAGGTCGCGGACGAAGTAAAGCGCTTCTTCGGAAACAAGATGTACTCTACCGTTATTCCCAGAAACGTCAGACTTGCAGAGGCTCCCGGCTACGGAATGCCTATTACAAGCTACGATCCCAAGTCCAAGGGTGCCAGAGCTTACATGGCTTTTGCGGACGAATTCCTGAGAACGGAGGAAGAAAATGGCAGATAAAAGGCGAGGAGGATTGGGCAGAGGACTTGAGTATCTCTTTGCCGAATCCCCGCTTACCGAACCCGCATCAGTGCTGGAGCCGGCTAAATCGTCAATAAACGATGAAGCCATCAAATCTAAGGTTCAAAAGCCTGTGCAATCGCGCGCGTCTAAGGCTTCGGACCCGGCAGAATCGGTCGTTTACATCAGTCTCAACGACATAAAGCCGAACGCTTCGCAGCCCAGAAAGAACTTCAACCAGGAGGCTCTCCAGGAACTAGCCGATTCCATAAAGGAACACGGTGTCATCCAGCCGGTGCTGTTAAGGCCGGCGGTAAAGGGCTACGAGCTGGTCGCCGGAGAGCGCAGATGGAGGGCAGCAAGGCTGGCAGGGCTTAAGAGCATACCTGCCATAGTCCGCGAGCTTACAGAAAGACAGAATGCCTTCTACGCGCTGATCGAAAACATGCAGCGCGAGGACCTGGACCCCATAGAAGAGGGCGACGGCATCATAGAAATAATCGGAAACTACGGACTTACCCAGGAAGAGGCGGCCAAGGTTATCGGAAAATCCAGATCCTACGTCACCAACGCCATGCGCGTGGCCAAGCTTCCGGCGGATATCCGCAGCATGGTGTCGTCCGGGGCGCTTTCCGCGGGACATGCCAGAGCGATCGCCGGTCTTTCTACAGAGGCGCTCCAGCTGGAAGCCGCCTCAAAGGCCGTTAAGGAGGGCTGGTCCGTAAGGCAGATCGAGAGTTACACCGGCACCAAGACCCGCGGACGCAGAAAAGCGGCCAAGGGCAAGACCAAGAGCGCGGACGTGCGCGCCGTGGAGCAGTCGCTTACGGAGCATCTGGGCGCAAAGGTGCGCATCAACGGCACCGAAAAGCAGGGAAAACTGGAGATCGAGTACTACTCCAAGGAGGAGCTGGACAGACTGGTGGAACTGCTGGGCGACCTGTAGAGGAACCGCGAAAACCGTTGAATTTTCAATGATTTTCGGACCCGGCAGCAAGCCGGACATCCGGAAAAGTTAATAAGGACATTAAAAGAAAAAGGCCGCTCGGCAAAGGGCGGTCTTTATTATTTTGCTCATTGTTGATTCGATGCTTACAGACCGGCTGAAGGCTGGGCCGTCGGCGCAGGGGCACAGTGTTTGTCAGATTCTGTAAAAATTACCCCGATGCCTTCTTAGGCTCATATCCCGGCAAGTTTTCTGCAAACGTGACTCGCCATCATAAGACCTGCGCACGCAGGCACAAATACCATGGACGCCGGTGTCCGCTGGTCAGCATCTTCCGTATTTTCCGCGCCGTCCGCACGCTTATACGGAAGCTCCGTGGAGAATACCACATCCAGTTTTTTAACGCCGGTGTCCTTGAGCCTGCGGCGCATCACTTTGGACAGCGGGTCGTTGAACGTTTTGGAGATGTCGCAGATCTGCAGCTTGGACGGATCCAGACGATTGCCGCAGCCCATTGCGGAGATCACCGGTACGCCCGCCAGGCCGGCCTGTTCTATTATATCGACCTTGGCCGCCACCGTATCCACCGCGTCGATCACATAATCGTAGTTTCCGAAGTCGATGTCCCCGCGCTGGTCCGGCAGGTAGAACATGCTGCGCACGGTAACGCGTATCGAAGGATCTATGTCAGCGATCCGCGCCGCGGCGGTCTCTGCCTTGCCTTTTCCTAGGGTGCTGGTAAGTGCAACTATCTGGCGGTTCAGGTTGGATTCGGCTATGTCGTCCGCGTCTATCAGGTCTATGGAGCCTACGCCGCTTCGGGCAAGGGCTTCCGCCGCATAGCTGCCTACACCGCCCACACCGAACACGGCAACACGCGAATTCTTCAGTTTTTTCAAGGCTTCATCGCCTATTAACATTTTAGTCCGCTGATGTCTTTCGCTCATCGCTTCCTCCGCCTTGCTATCCCTGATCGGGCCCGTTCCCGGATGACTTACCGGCAGCGCCTGCCGACTGCCCGGAACCATTCCGCTTATTCCTGATCCACATAACGGTTGCCGGGATCGCCAGTCCGACCAGCATGCACACGAGCATGCCGTATATGAACAGCACCGTGGGGTCGCCCGGCAGCAGTTTGCCGTATTGTGTAAACTCGCAGATCAGCATCAGGATCACTACGGCGACTGCAAACACAAAGCGGCCCTCCGGCTTTTTCGCCTTGCGGTCCAGAACTATCTGAATTACGATCCCTATAACGAACGCGGCCCAGAGCGCGATGCTCTTTGCGGGGACCGAAAAGTCCAGAAGGGCGGAGAATATGCCCAGCTTAACGAGCTTTATCAATCCCATGGCACGTTCGTATTATCGTCCGGCCCGGGCTGTTCGCCGCGGTGCTCGTTAATGAACACGTTGGCCAGCGCGTCGCAGCGGATGTTGTATTCCACGACCTTTTCGAAGTCTTCGTAGGAGAATCCGGAGCCGTTGTTATCCGTAAATCGCCGATAGGCGATGGAGTTAGCATTTACACCGCCTTCTTTGAGTTTCTGATGCCCTTTTACAAGGAAGAATTCCGTCCTGTTTCCCTCCAGCAGAGCAAGCAGTTTCTCCCAAAGCTCGCGGTTTTCTACCGGCTGTTTCTTGGAGTTCCTCCAGCCGTTCTTCTGCCAGGAGACGTACCATTTGCTGCGGAAACAGTTGACAAGATACGAGCTGTCGGAAAAGATGCGCAGCCTAAGCCCCCGCTCCTTAAGCGCGGACAGCGCCTCTATCAGAGCGGTAAGCTCCATGCGGTTGTTGGTGGTGTTGATCTCGCCGCCGTTCAGTTCCTTTTCGCGGCCGGCAAACTCCAGCACGCAGCCCCACCCGCCGATGTTGTCCTTTTCCTGATTTCCGGCGCACGCGCCGTCGGTGTAGATGTTTACAGTCTTCATAATAATTAATTATACCTTAACTGCAAAGCCCGGCGCAAGAATCAAGAATGCCGGACGATAAAGGCGCATTTTTTAATCAACTATTGCTTTTTTTCGCCAAAATCGGGATAATTTATACTAAGTGTTAATAATTAAAACACGCATTCTTCACAACCAAAAGGGATAATTAACGTGCAGCAGATGAATTTGGCGATATGCTCCCTGGCGAGCGGCAGCAGCGGAAACAGTTTTCTGATAAAAAACGAAGACACGATGCTGCTTGTGGACGCGGGAATAAGCGCTAGGCAGACGGACCGGGACCTTGCGTCCCTGGGGCTGGAGCTTAAGGACGTGGACGCGGTGCTGGTAACGCACGAGCACACGGATCACATAAAAGGGCTCAAGGCGGTCTGCAGCGCGTCCGGCGCGGCGGTCTACGCCACGCGGGGGACCATTTCCGGCATACAGTTCGCGGAAGAGCTGGAAGACGTCCGGGCGTTCTGCCCCGGAGATTCCTTCCGGATCGGCAGCATCGAGGTCGGCACGTTCCCTACATCGCACGACGCGGCGGAGCCTTCGGGCTTCGTTTTCTCGGCAGGCGGAAGGAGCGCTGCCATCGTAACGGACACAGGCTTCGTTACGGACGAGTGCTTCAGCTGCATGCGCCGGGCGGACGTGCTGGTGCTGGAATCCAACCACGACGAAAGCGTCCTTAAGATGGGCCGCTACCCGTGGTTCCTTAAACAGAGGATTCTCAGCGACCGCGGTCATCTGTCCAACGAGGCTGCTGCGAACGCAGTGCTTAAGCTTCTCAAACTGGAGCAGCTGGAAGGCACGGAAAGAAGCAGACTTGTGCTGCTGGCGCACCTGAGCAAGGAAAACAATTTCCCGCAGATGGCGCTGGCGACCATGAGCAACATACTTGCGGCGGAAGGCTTTGCGCCCGGAGACAGGCTCCGGATAGAGGTCCTTTCCAGGACGGAGCGCAGTCCGCTGTACATACTTTAAGCACAGAGGCGGTAGACATGGAAGGAAGAAAGAGAATTATAATACTGATACTTGTAGCGGTGCTGGCGCTTGGCTGCGGTTTTGCCGGCGGCTTGCTTGCGTCGCACATCGACACGCAGCAGCTGCAGACATCGATGTTCGGACCCCGGGTGGGGAACGAAACGACAACGCCTGTAGAACAGGCACCCGAAGACACCGGGACAACTGCGGCGGTGCAGCAGCAGACCACGGTAGTGCACACGCAGGATCCCAACATCGGCGAAGCCATTGCGGATAAGGTGCTTCCGTCCGTAGTAGGCATAGAGACTTCCTACGAGGTAAGCATCGGAGGCGGATACTCCTACTTCTTCGGCGGAGGCGGCGGCAAGACTTTAACTACCGCCCAGGGAACAGGCTTCGTGGTGGACGAGGCGGGATACATACTCACCAACTCCCACGTGGTCAACGATGGCAACTACAGAACGGTTACAGTGCTTCTCTACGACGGCAGAGAGCTTTCCGGCACCGTACTTTGGAACGATCCTACGCTGGACATGGCAATAGTAAAGATAGAGGCAACAGGTCTTGTTGCGGCGGAACTCGGAGATTCCGATACCGTTAAAGTAGGCTCCTACGCTGCGGCGATAGGCAACCCGCTGGGACTTCAGTTCAAGTTCTCCATGAGCCAGGGCATAATCTCCGGTCTGGAAAGGACCATAGAAGTGTCCTCCGGCACGGGCTATAACACCACAACCATGGAAGGCCTGCTCCAGACGGACGCTACCATAAACTCCGGCAACTCCGGCGGACCGCTCGTAAACAGCAGCGGCCAGGTAATAGCGATCAACTCCGCAAAAGCAACTTCCGGCGAAGGGATGGGCTTTGCGATCCCCATCAACTCCGCCAAACCGATAGTGGACCAGATAAAGCAGACCGGACAGTTCAAGAGGGCGTACCTGGGCATTACCGGCATCGGCCTTGAGGAGAGCAACAACTACGACGCCAACGAATACAAGACCCGCTACGGCACGGCCAGAGGCATCTATGTCTACAGCGTTGCCGAGAACGGCGGCGCGGCTGCGGCCGGGCTTCAGAAGGGGGATATAGTAATAAACGTTGCCGGCACGGAAGTCGGCACCATGAACAAGATCAACACCGTGCTCGTGGCCTATAAAGAAGGCGATGCCGTAAACGTTACCTACGTAAGGGCCGGCGTTGAGTACAACACTCAGGTAGTGCTTACCGGCGCACTCGAATAATAACGGAAACGCGGACGGCTGATGCTTTTGCGGCGTCAGCCGTCTGTTTTAGTCAAATGAACATAGAAATAATCTGCGTAGGAAAACTAAAGGAACGCTACTGGCAGGACGCTGCGGACGAGTACATCAAAAGGCTCGGCCGCTTTGCCAAAGTTACCGTAACGGAGCTTGCGGAAGAACGGCTCCGCGGCAGTTCGGCAGCGGACGAGGCGGCGGTAATAAAGGCGGAAGGCGAAGCCATACTGGCAAAGCTCCTTCCGGGTCAGCAGAGCTATGTAATAGCGCTGGCAGTAAACGGCAAGCGGATGACGTCGGAGGGCCTTGCGGAAAAGATCGCGGGCCTTGCACTGGAAGGAAAGAGCCGCATAGCGTTCGTCATCGGAGGATCTTTGGGACTCTCGGAGGACGTGCTTAAGGCTTCGGACTTGCGGCTTTCGTTCTCCGACTTTACGTTCCCGCACCAGCTTATGAGGGTGATACTTCTGGAGCAGGTGTACAGGGCGTTCAAGATCAACGCAGGCGAGACCTACCACAAATAAAACAACGCTCCGCGGCAAAAGCGGAGCGCTTGGTTTATATGGCATTTATGCAACTGCGCATCAGTTCAGGGCTCAGATCAGGGCCGCCGCGCTGAGAAGGACCGCCGGATGGCTGCGCCCAAGGGACCGGACCACGGATCTTACTGCTGCGGATCCTGCAGAGGAACGTTAAGCTTGCGCACGCAGTCCAGGTACTTGCCTAAAACACCCAGATTAACGAAGTAGTAGGCGTAGGTCTCCCTGTTCTTTGCTTCTATGAGGCCGGACACCAGCAGCTTGCGCATGTGCTGCGAGACGGTGGACTGGGAATAGCCGAACCGTGCCACAAGATCCTTGTTGCATACGGATCTGCGCGCCAGATTCTCCGTGTAGATGTAGCGGAACATCTCCACGCGCAGCGGGTGTGCCAGGGCGTCGGAAGCCTTGGTTATAAGTTGTATCTCTTCCGGAGGAAGAGAGCTTGGAAATTTTCTGATCCTCATGTCGGTTATTATACCATAATCGCCCCCAAAATTGCGCAGTTTGTGATATAATATGATGTCATTTTATCTCGTGCGCACGGCAGGGAAATCAACATGAATAAAAAACTGGCAAAAGAATTATCGCAGCCGTTCATGATAATCGGGCTGATCGTAATGCTCGTGATGGGCGCCGTAATAATGTGGTTCAACATGTACGTTGGGCTTGCGGCGCTGTTCATCGCGGCGGCGGTCTACTTTTTCCACCTCAGGTACACGGTAAATTACGTGGAAAGGACGCTGGAAAAGAACGAAAAGACCGTAATAAAAGAGCACGAAGGATACGTGGAAGCGTTCAGCAACGGCGCTCCGCTGCTGGTATGCGTAGTATCCAGGGCCGGGGACGTAATATGGTCCAACAACTCTTTCGATCAGTTCTTCGAGGATCAGGAGCTGCTTAAGGCAACAGTAAACACCGGTACGGTAAAGCCTTTCTTCGATTCCGCCAATGCAGTCCAGGAGCTTAAGATAGCCGACAGGAACTTTAAACTTACTGCCGAAGAAGCGGACTTCCGCGGCCACGAGAGGCGCATGCTGTTCTTCGCGGACACCACGGAGCTGGAGAGCACAAAGGACTACATGGCTCAGACCCGTCCGTGCGCGGCCTACATAAACGTGGACAATTACGACGACATGCTGGAGGCAAGCCCCGTGGAGGAGCAGTCCAGCATTGCCGCTCAGATAGACAAAACGGTGCACAACTGGGCGATCGGCCTGGACGCGGTGCTTCTTAGGGCAAGGTCCGACAGATACCTCATGGTGTTCGAGCACAAGCATCTTGCGGATCTGCGCAGCACGCGCTTCCCCATACTCAACGCCATGCACGACATAGAGACCAAGGCGGACTTCCCGGCATCGCTGTCCATAGGCATATGCGACGGCGACGGAACGCTGGAGGAGCTTCAGGCAGGAGCTTCCGCGGCGCTGGATCTCGCTCTTGGCAGAGGCGGCGACCAGGCAGTGGTGCGCAGCATGGAGGGCGAAACGGAGTACTACGGCGGAGCTCTTCCCGCTGTTGAAAAGCGCAACAAGGGCAAGAGCCGCGTAATGGCTCACATATTCGCGCAGCTTGTAGAAGGAGCGGACAACGTTCTGGTAATGGGGCACAAGGCTCCGGATCTGGACAGCTTCGGCTCCGCGCTGGGCGTATACGCTCTGGTAAACAACTGCGGCAAGCAGGTATCCATAGTTCTGGAAGACACGGGCGAAGGAATAGAGCTGATATACAGGGACGCCAAGGATCTGGACGCGTACAGCTTCGTAGGACATGAACAGGCGGAACAGCTGCTCGGACCCAACACCCTGCTGGTGCTGGTGGATCACCACCGCGCGGCGATCTCCGAGTACCCGCCGCTTATAGCCGCAGCCGAAAAGATAGCGATCATAGATCATCACAGAAGGTCCGGGGACGCCGTGGAGAACGCGGCTCTGTCCTACACGGAAGCGTACGCAAGTTCCGCGTCGGAGCTGGTATCGGAGCTTCTGCAGTACTCCGGCGAGCGCGGAGTAATATCCCGTTTCGAGGCGGACGCGCTTATGTCCGGCATAGCTCTGGACACCAAGAGCTTTACCGTAAACGCAGGCGTAAGGACCTTCGAGGCGGCCAGCTGGCTGAGGCGCAGCGGCGCGGACATGGCCAACGTAAAGAATTACTTTAAGATAGGCCTGGACTTC
>JAEEGI010027309.1_pt1 | contig 10932 bp, 8 predicted proteins | sample 8958751 | NCBI WGS metagenome assembly JAEEGI01 (sample SAMN16246545, study PRJNA631951) | gut metagenome | biome: gut microbiome; feature: rumen; material: KS-attached | host: Bos | place: Iran: Karaj | collected 2018-10 | reverse complement strand
CTGAGAAGATCCAGAGCCGCAGCCGCTAACATCGTTCCGAACTCCACCGGCGCTGCAAAAGCTATCGGCCTTGTTATCCCCGAACTCAACGGCAAGCTCATCGGCTCCGCTCAGAGAGTTCCCGTAGTCACCGGTTCCACCACCATTCTCGTGGCAGTGGTTAAAGGCAAGGACATCACCAAGGAAGGCATCAACGCCGCTATGAAGGCCGCTTCCACCGAGTCCTTCGGCTACAATGACGAAGAGATCGTTTCTTCCGACATCATCGGCAGCCGCTTCGGTTCGATCTTCGACGCTACCCAGACGATGGTCGCTAAGATCGACGACGACACCTATCAGGTTCAGGTCGTTTCGTGGTATGACAACGAAAACTCCTACACCAGCCAGATGGTCCGCACGATCAAATACTTCGCAGAACTCGCTTGATCTATCTGCTCTTCAGATGACGTCCTCGTAAAGCAGGATATCATTTAAAAGTCGAAACAAAGGAACCGGCCCGCTGCATAAGGCAGCGGGCCGGTTTTTGTTATGTCTGTTTTATGCCGGCTTCATTGCCCTCACCGGTTTGCGGCGTAATCTGCGATCGACGGAGGCCCTGAAAGTACAGGCTCGTAATGTGCCGGATCGGGAGGGACGATCAGATCGACCGCAGCCGGAACGATCTCATAATCGAGAGGGAGATTGCCGCCGTCCTCGCCGTCGATATCGAGCACGAACGCGTCGCTTTCATTTTTAGTCCTGACCTTCAGCGTTTTTAACTGCCGGTATTCGATCCACTTGTTATTGTTCGCATGCTCCCCCGCGTTGATCTGCATGATCGCCGGAAGGACCTCCATGCGGGCAACTTTTTTTATTATACAAAGATCCATCCGTCCGTCGTCGATTTTGGCCAGCGGCGCGATCGTGCTGAATCCGCCTGCCCTTTTTGCGTTTGTTAGTGAAAAGCAGAACGTGTCGAACTCTTCTTCTATTCCGTCGATCTCGTAGATGAGCGGGACTGTATCCAGCTTCAGATTTCCGTATTTTTTCAGGCCTCCGCTCAGGTACGCCAGATATCCGAAACGTGTTTTTTTATCAGCAGGCGTACTGTGGGCGACCTCCGCGAGTCCCCCTCCTCCGACTTCGCTGTAAAAATACTTGCCGTTAATGCGGCCAAGGTCGGTACGGGCGATATTCCCCTCCAGTATCATATCCGCGATCTCTTTCGCGGTCTTAGGCATAGACAGCGACGTCGAAAAATCATTTGACGTCCCCGCCGCCATTACCGCCATGGGGATACCGCTTCGGCTCCTGTAAAGCCCGGCTGCAACTTCGCTGATCGTCCCGTCGCCGCCAACGGCACACACGAAATCGTATTGCCCCTTACGCAAATTCCCTGCGGTTTCTTCCGCGTCACCTTTTTTATGTGTATAAAAAACGTGTATGCCTTTGCAGTCAGTCCGCTCAAGCAGAATGTCCAGCACGGCCGGGACCTGCTGATGGACGCTTTTTGAACCGGATACCGGATTGATTATAAACAAGCCATTCATCTGACCATTTCTTTCTGCAGCATTTCTTCTGCCTGCCCCGATGCGGCTACGGCTGAGCAGCTGAGCGGTCGCGCGCGAATATCTGCATGGATTCGCTAAGATCGTTTACGTTATACGAGATCAGTTCGCGTTTCCCGTCAGGCATTCCGTCGGAATAGAAACAGTAAAGCCTTTCTCCGTCCGTAAACATTTCACTCACGTGAAGCCCGTCTGCCGGTATGCCTAGGAGAAGCCTCGGTTTATCCGAATTCTTTTCTATTACGTAAATTCCGATATTATCTTTCTCGTCTGACTCGTTTCGCGTATAACCCTCGTACCAAAGCTTGCTGCCGTAAACACAGTAAGCGGCCGAATAGGACAATACCGGTTCGCCGGTGGTGACCGCCTCGCCGTCATTGCCGACGGAATAATTCAGACCGACGACGGACAATTTTTTATTGTCCGCATCCAGCGTGTACAGTTCTATGTCGTGCATCGAAACGGCGTCAAAAAGCAATTCTCCGTCCCAGAGCGTCATATAATATACTTCGTCGAAATACAGCACTCCCAGCGTCGCTGAGCCGGCAAATTCCGAGACGGAATAGATCCCCTTATCTGCGCCGCCCGAAAACAGTACCTTCCCTTTTTCGTCGACAACGATGCAGTACCTCGACGGGGCGTCTTCCACCTCTTCAAGGTATACGGCGGTGAGTTCGCTGTCGTCGGAAACGCCTTCTCCCGGCATCGAATAGATCCCGTCTGATGCGCTGAAATAGAGTCTTCCGCCGCTGAAGCAGAGCGTCGTGCCGGACTTTTCGCAGAGCTGTTTCAAACCCGATCCGTCCGTGTTTATCGAATAGATTTTACTTTTCTCTCCGCGGAAAAACAGTTTCGTTCCGTCGCTGACAAGCTCCCGGACGGTCCCGCCGTAGATGAGTTCAGGCGCGCCGCTTCCTTTCGGCACGGCATATATCCCGCCGTCAACGCCTCTGTAATATACCTTTCCGCCCGCGGACACCATATTGATCGTGTTGCCGAACTGCACGCCCGGCGGAACTTTCTCTTCATTGCCCGGCCTTACGCTGCTCCTGGTCGAAATTATGATTCCGGCGACGATCCCGCCGATAAGAAGCAGACCCGCAATGACCGCGAGCACCCTTAAACGAGCTGCCCTCGCCTTCTTTTTGCGCCCGGCTTCCCTCTCGGCAATATTTTCCGCCTCTTTTTCATCAGCAGAAAAAGAATTGACCTCATCAGACAGGTACATAGCTTCGTGACTCACGTGTGCCACGACAGTCCGTTCACCGTCCCCGATCCTGTCGTAAAGATCCGGGCAGACAGCCTCGATATCGCGCTTCAGTTCGGGGAGGATCTCCTTTTTATCGCGGTTTTTATCCATATCCGCCAGCCTTGCGATACCGCGCCTGATCTCGGCTCCGGCAGACCCGGAATAATAACCGCATAGCTGGGCGATATCCACGTTCCTGAGCTCCGTTGCCGCCTTCAGCACGAGCATCGTACCGCGGTCGCCGTCAAGGTTAAACAGCGTGTCGCTAAGAAGCGCGGAGGCATTGTCGACCTCCTCTTTCGCGATGGACGAAGGGGCAACGGCCGGGTCGCGCAGGGAGTTTCTTGACAGCTGCATACACATATCGAGGATCCAGTATTGACCGCTCATATCCGTATCGAACGTGGGGGCGTAGCGCACGACACGTCTGAACGTTTCGACGGTTATCTCGCGGGCAAGTTTTCGTGATTTCGTTACGGAAATGGCAAGTCCGAAAACGCCCGGAGCCATTGACCTGTATACAGTCCGGAGATCTTCCTCTGAATTCTTAGCGATACCGATAATGTTATATTCCAGCTTCATATTTTCCCTGTCTCAGCCTCAGAACAGCGGAGAAATAAGCCTCAGCAGCGCCTGTACGACCTTGTACCACCACGGCCTGCTCTCCCATTCCTCCAGCGATATCTCTCTCGAAACTTCGATCGTTTCGTCAAAGTCTTTCTTTACTTCTTTTACCGCGGTCCCGCCGCACGTCCATATCGCGTCTTCGAAATGAAGATAGAACGAGCGGAAGTCAACGTTGATCGTCCCCACCAGCGCCGTTTCGTCGTCGGAAACGATATTTTTAGCATGTATGAATCCGGGCTCGTATTCGTAAACTCTCACGCCTGCCTTCAGCAGCCTTCCATAATAGTAGCGGGTGACCGGATACACGTATTTCTTATCGGGTATCCCCGGCGTTACGATGCGCACGTCAACACCTGAATATGCGGCCATGCAAAGTGCCGTTGACATCTCGTTATCGAGGATCAGATAAGGCGTGCTTATATAAATATATCTGCGTGCGCGGTTTATCATCTGGAGATACAGAAATTCTGCCGGGCGGTTCGGTCCTTTTCCGTACGGTCCGTCTGATATCGGAAGAGCGTACGAAGGCACTCTCTCCTCCGCCGCCTTATCTTCAATCCCGCCATCCGCCGGGACGTAAAAATCGAGGAAATTCTCGGGATCCTTTCGCTTCCTGGAATTAGCGTACGTCCACATCTGCAGGAACATCACAGTCATGCTCCAGACACCGTCACCGCGAAGGCGCATGCCCGAATCCTTCCATTGACCGTACGCGTCAACAAGATTGGCATATTCATCGGCGATATTGACGCCGCCCGTGAACGCTACCCTGCCGTCAACGACGCACAGTTTCTGGTGGTTCCGGTGATTGCCGATATAAATACTGCTTATGAACGGAATGAATCTGTTGAACTCGGCCACCTGGAGATTCGGCCTGGATTTCAACTTTCCGAACTTCCACGGCAGCGCGAAAATGCTTCCGAAATCGTCATACAGCAGCCTTACGTCTACGCCCTCCTCTGCTTTTTGGCAGAGCAGCCCGTAAAGATCGTTCCAGAGCGTTCCCTCGGACAATATAAACGTTTCGATAAATACGAATTTTTCTGCTTTTTTGATGGCGTCCATCATATCAGGGAACAATTCGTCGCCAAGGCCGTAATATTTTACGTCCTGCCCCGGATAAACCGGATACCCCGAACGCTCTAAATAACCCGCGATCTTCTCCTGGTTGGGATATTCTTCCCCGAGCGCCTTTACGTTCTCAAGTCGTTTTTCGGCCGTGCACGGCGGCGCTTCGGCTATACGCAGATCGGAGCCCAGCGGCATCGTTTTAGCTATCCTTCTCGGCGGCCTGGGAAGGCCCCAGAACAGATACAGGATTATACCAAGCCCCGGTATCGCCATCACGACGACGACCCAGAGCAGCTTAAACGACGAGTTTCTCTCGGAATAAACGATCGATATCGTAAAAACGGCGGCAACGATGTGCAGAAAGACGAACGTGATGAGCGCGGCAATGTTCATATAGATTATGCCGAACATAAGAAGCCCCGCCTGGATGAAGAACATCAGCGCCGCGACCGTGATCCTGAGCAGATTCGGCTTCTTCTTTTTAGGTTTCTTCGGCTTTGTATCGACCGCTTTTTTTGCCATATGTTACGTCTATCTCCCCGGGAACCGTCAGTCAAGCCTGACCCTCATTACGGGCAGCACTTTCTTCCAGGATTCTATTGAAGTGGGCACCTTTGGATACTCCTTGTACAGGCAGGCAACGATATTGCGCTCGTCGGCCGTGTCGAAGTCAACGCCGTTGTTGATCCACATGCGTGTTTCGCCGATCCTGTAAGTGGTGGTATTCGTCCAGACCCAGATGGGCGTTGTCCACAGATGCACGTCGCCGTCGATCGCTTTATAAACGTCTTCCCTGACGCCTGCCTGGCCGTGGTGCGCCATATGAACGAAATCGCTCTTGAGTTTATCACCGTACTTAGCAAGCAGCCTCTCTCCGCCGTGAGCCCCCAGGTCGTGCAGGAACATGACCGTCTTATCTCCCGCGTGCATGCGGAACACCAGAGAACTTGAATTCACGTCGCTCTTATCCGACAGATCCCACGTCTGCAGCATTTCAAAAGTGAGTTCGTCGATAACGATCTCCTGCCCTGCCGCGATAGTGTCTTTATTTACCAGCGCACCGTTCCAGACGTCATAGTAAGATTTACCCTCAGGGATCTCGAACCCGTTTACTTGTGCATAGTGATCGAAGCCTTTCTTCAGTTTCAGCAGATCCGGATAATCTCCGTCCGTGTACGGGAACTCCGGCGTATCATACGGAGGGAAATCGAAGTAAAAATTCTTGATGAAGAAGTTATCTTCCCTGGCATATTCGCGAAGAAGCTTTCCGAGCTCATTGAAGTGGTCATTGTGCGCGTGAGAAAGGAACCATGCCTCAACTTCGAGGTATTCCCCTTCTTTTTTACCGGCTACTGCCCGGATCGCAGCCTGGAGATACGGGGCCGCTTCATAACCTTGTCCGGCGATGCCGCCGTCAATAACGATGATCTTTCCGGCTTTTGTTTTGATGATATAGCATTCCATCAAACTGTTCTGTTCCGGGACGATCATATACATTTCTGTTTCGGGTGATTTTACGCAGGAATTCATAAATCCTCCACATATCGTCAGCAGCATGATCATTACGATCATCATGGCCGCTGTCCTTTTAATTCTGCCTGTTTTTCCGCTCTGTTTCATTAATGCTCTTCCTCCGTGACCGTGCTGTTTTACCGTCCTGATATCCCGTCTCGGCGCAGCCGATCATCGTGTGCCTATAATATCATTAAAACGGCGGGGTGTCAATTAAAGTGCGCGCTGCAGCAACGCGCCGGGGCAATGAAAAGAGTGCTTCGTGCGGAATCCGTTGACTTCCCGCCTCCTAGTATTTATAATTTACAGCGAAGTTTACGATCGGAGTGTTTTATATGAAAGCATCGGAAAAAGGAAAAGCAAAAAAGCCCGGAGCAAAACTGACCAGAAAAACCGTAATAATATGCGCTGCCATAGTTGCCGCAGCGGTACTGCTGGGTGTCCTCGCCATATTGTTTAAAAACGGATACATAAAAATAAACACACCATCGAAGAAGAACTATCCGGTGAGAGGAATTGACGTCTCGCGCTACCAGGGCGATATAAACTGGCCGGAACTTTCCGCGCAGAACATCAGCTTCGCGTACATAAAAGCGACCGAAGGATCGACGCACGTTGACCCGAAATTTGCATATAATTACGCACAGGCGCAGAAAACAAATCTTCGCGTCGGAGCGTATCATTTTTTCAGCTTTGACAGCGGCGCCGAGTCGCAGGCAATGAATTTTATCAGCCAGGTCCGCCCGTACGAAAGGATGCTGCCTCCTGCCGTTGACGTTGAGTACTACGGTCAATATTCTGCTTCGAAGCACCCTGACGTTTCGGCGGTAAAGGCAGAGCTTGGCAAACTGCTTAAGCTGCTTTACGATCATTACGGCATAAGGCCGGTGATCTACGCCACTCAGGCGGCGTATAAAACGTACATCCGCGGCAATTTCGATGATTACGATATCTGGATCCGCGACAAGTATTTCACGCCCGGCGACAATATCATAAACTGGCGTTTCTGGCAGTATTCGGATAAGGGCGTCCTCCCGGGCTACAGCGGATCTGAAAAATATATTGACCTCGACGTCTTTCGCGGCACTGCGGAAGAGTTTGAACGATACGGTTTTCCGGAGAAGTGATAAAATGCGAAAAAGACTGATTATATTGGCCGCGGTTCTGGCTGCATTGATCCTCGTCCTGACCTTCTGCGCGGGATGCGGAAGTATCGAAGAGAGCAGCGGTGTTCCGCTCAGCGAAGTGATCGCTTCCGGGAACAAGTATAATTACAAGATCGATTTAAAGCTTGTGCTCACGTGCCCCGGCCAGGGCGAGTTCACCAGCGCTCAGGGTGCTGCTTCGGACGGCAAATACGTTTATTTTGTTTTTCGCCAGTCCGAGAACGGCGACTGTATCGTTCGCAAATGCAGCCTTAAGACGAAGAAGGTCGTGAAGACCAGCTCGCCGATCTATCTTTTCCACGGCAACGACATGACGTATAACAGCAAAACGGGCCTGCTGTACGTCTCCCACGGTAATAAAGAGGGAAAGATCCTGACCTCCATCGATCCTTCAAATCTTTCTGTGAAAGAGCAGACGATCGACATCGAAAAGGGCGCCGGTGCGATCACGTACAGTGCGCAGCGGGACAAATTCGCTATCAGCCAGGGCGGCAAATCGCTGCATTTCCTCGACGGCGAGCTGAACCACATCGCCTCGTTCGACCGCGTTGACAATTCAGGATACACGGCGCAGGGCATGGGTTCGGATGAAGATTACATCTACTTCCCGATGAGCAGCTCGGACTCGAACTTCATCGTGGTCTACGACTGGGAAGGCAATTTCGTTGACCAGCTCCTGCTGGATTTTCCATGGGAGTCGGAGTCGGTTTTCTGGGTGAATGACACGTACTACATCGCTTTTAACCACGAAAATGCGGCAGAACTTTACAAAATGAAGATAACTAAAAAATAATTTAAAATGGCAAATTGCAAATAGCAAATTGAGGGATCGCTGCGCGATCAAGGCGGATAATAAGGAGACAATATGAATTACTATCTTATCATTAATTTGACCGTGGGGGCGCTGGCTGCCGCTGTTATAGCGTGTGTGTTCGGCATCGCGCGGGCAGTAAAAATGCGAGGTGTTGAGCGCTGGGCAATGATCGCCGGCACAGTAGAGCTCCTGCTCGGGGCGGTATATCCCGCCTATGTGCTCGTTATGTTTCTAAAAAGCCGCTCATACTTTCTGGAATCCGGGAATCTGTGGCTGCCAGACCAGAACTCAACGTCAGCCAAGCTTGTCAGCATCGTATGCGTGCTCCTTGCAGCGCTATTTGTTGTCTGCCTCTGCTCGATCAGGAAAAAAGGCGCCGCAAGAAATTTTTTCTGCATATTCCTTGCCCTTTTCTCGATCCTCACACCCCTCCCGATAATACGTTTTATGCGCTATTTCGGAGGCTGGAGCATGATAAAAGATTTGCCGCAAAACTTCCTTATCGCCGTACTCGGAGTTGACAGCGACTGGTCCGCGGGAAGAATTCTCATTTTACTCTGGATCATCCTGCTGGTACTGGCCGGGATCACATTCATTGTCCTCGGAATAAAAGCTATGGTCAAGAAGCTTACCGTTAAAAGAGACCTGCCGCTCAGGATCGCGGCGATAGTCGTATCGCTGGCGTTATTGCCCGTTACAGCATTCAGCGCGATCAGCTGGGCGAATATGATCAAGGGCAACCGGATCAGACCTCCGCTGCAGGATAAGCCCGTGCTGTACTTTTTCCCCGAAACAGAGACGGACGTATGCGTAAAACTCGGATATCCTGAATTGCTGACTGTTACGTACCCGGAATATCCTGTCGAGGGCGGATGGAAATTCACCGCATCGCCGGACGGTACGCTAACTATGGACGGCAGACAATACCCCTACATGTATTTTGAGGCCGAGTGCGGAAGCGCCTGCCCTGCCCCGTCTTTCAGCGACAAAGGGTTCGTTGTCGCGGGCGAAGATACGGCGGAGTTTCTCGAGGATGCGCTTGGGGCAATGGGTTTTGATTACAAACAGCAGGCTGATTTTATCACTTTCTGGCTGCCGCTCATGGCTGAAAACAGCTGCAACCGCATAGAGTTTTTGTTCGGTGAGGATGTCAACGCGCTGATGCCTGTCGTTGTATCTCCACTGCCGGACAATATTTTTCAGGTCTATATTCTGTTTTCGGCGTGTGATCCTGAAATTGCGGACGAATTAACGCCCCAGGAGTTTCCGACGTTTATCCGCGAGGGTTTTGCCGTGCTCGAATGGGGCGGAATAAGGATAGATTGACCCAAAATGCGAACCGATTCCGGGGTTCGCATGAGACCCAAAATTCGTGCCATCACTCGGTTCGCCTGCCACTTGCCACTTGCAACTTATCACTTGCCACTTGCCACTTTCAACTTGCCACTTGCAACTTGCCACTTGCCACTTACCTACGCCCACCACATCTCTCCGGGCTGTTCGAAAATAAGCACTTCCTTAAGGAAATTGATCGCCTTCTCGAGCCCCTCTTTCGGAGACATAAGCGAATCTTCATGCTCGATGCTGATGACGTCGTCGTAACCCACTTTCTTGAGCATACTGACGATATCTTTCCACACCTTCAGATCGTGGCCGTAGCCCATTGTCCTGAACACCCACGCGCGGTCAAGCACCTCGCCGTAATGTTTGGTATCGAGCACGCCGTCTTTGGCGATGTTCGCCGCATCGAGGGCAACGTCTTTTCCGTGGAAATAATAGACCGCGTCTCCGAGCTTGCGGATCGCTTCAACGGGATCCATCCCCTGCCAGAACAGGTGGCTCGGGTCAACGTTCGCGCCGATGATATCTCCGACGGCCGCTCTCAATTTCAGCAGCGTCTCCGGGTTATATACGCAGAAGCCCGGGTGCATCTCGAACGCGATCTTCTCGATCCCGTGCGCTTTTGCAAATTCGGCTGTCTTCTTCCAGTACGGAATAAGGACTTCGTTCCACTGCCAGTCGAGGATCTTCAGGAAATCGTCGGGCCAGGGGCAGGTGACCCAGTTCGGATATTTCGAATCAGGCGAATCGCCCGGGCAGCCGGAGAAGCCAACGATGCGCTTCACGCCGAGCTTTTCCGCCAGCAGTATGGCGTCAATGAAATCTTCGTGGAACGCGGCGGCAACTTTTTTATCCGGATGGACCGGGTTTCCGTGGCACGAAAGCGCCGAGATCTCCAGCCCGTTTCCGAAGACCGCCTCCTTGAATTCCTCCAATTTATACGGATCGGAAAGCAGCACCTTCGGATCCGCGTGTGCCTTACCGGGATATCCCCCGCAGCCTATCTCAACGCACTGCACACCTTTCTCAGCGAGATATTTCATAGCTTCCGCAGTTTTCATCTCTCCGAGAACAACAGTTAAAACGCCTAATTTCATTGTCATCGCACCGTCCTTTTTAACAATAATTACGCCTTTCCGGGCTTTGCTATTATCTCAATTTATGTTGCTTCTATTTGTTTTTATTGAACTCCGCGGCCAGGTACGCGTTGATGAAGCCGTCGATATGCCCGTCCATAACTTTATCCACTACCGTTTCTTCGTAAGAAGTGCGGTGGTCTTTTACGAGCGTATACGGGCAGAAAACGTACGAACGGATCTGGCTGCCCCAGGCGATCTCCATCTGTACGCCTTTGAGGTCCTCTACGCGTTCAACGTTCTCGCGCTGTTTAAGTTCGAACAGTTTGGAACGCAGCATACGCATAGCGTTTTCCTTGTTCTGAAGCTGCGAGCGCTCCGTCTGACACGAAACTGTTATTCCGGTGGGTTTGTGGGTGATACGGACTGCGGAGTCGGTTTTATTGACCTTCTGGCCGCCTGCGCCGGAAGAACGGTACGTTCCTACTTCAAGGTCTTCGGGACGTATGTCGATCTCGATCGTTTCGTC
>JAEEGI010027308.1_pt1 | contig 10932 bp, 10 predicted proteins | sample 8958751 | NCBI WGS metagenome assembly JAEEGI01 (sample SAMN16246545, study PRJNA631951) | gut metagenome | biome: gut microbiome; feature: rumen; material: KS-attached | host: Bos | place: Iran: Karaj | collected 2018-10 | reverse complement strand
CACTGATAAAAGCTGATAAGTACGAACAATACAAAAAAGTTTATTTTCAATATATTTCAATAATAACCGCTACGAGGCTTGAATATTTGGATTTGAAATTTTCTGATTTGTGCCAGTATTTCAATAAGTTTAGAAAATTGTATTACACAAAAGAATTTATTGAAAATTTTACAATTAAAGAAATGGGTGTAATATTTAAAATGAGACTAATATTGTTTTATTTGTGCTTGAAATTGAATATAAATTATGCTATCGTCGGAATAATCTGCAGAAATATAATTGGTTGAGTTTTAGTTATCAATAAGATTCTTCTTTAATCCTTTTGTGATTTTGATTTAAAATCAATTGATAGATAATTCAAAAATTGGTATACTTATCTATTATACTTTTAGTTAAATATAAATAATATATACAAGTTTTAAGGAGGCAACAAAATGGCTTTTTATTTTGATGAACCGTCTCACACTTTTAACGAATATCTTTTAGTTCCGGGTTATTCGGATGAAAATTGTATTCCGGATAATGTCAGTTTAAAAACTCCGCTTGTAAAATTCAATAAAAAGAAAAAAGAAAAACCGGCTTTAAGTATGAATATACCTATGGTTTCTGCGGTTATGCAGGCGGTTTCCGACGATAAAATGGCTATCGCCCTTGCAAAAGAAGGTGGGGTAAGCTTTATTTACGGCAGCCAAAGTATAGAAAATCAGGCAGCAATGATAGCAAGAGTAAAATCATATAAAGCCGGATTTGTTACATCCGATTCAAATGTTCGTCCCGATCAAACCTTGCAGGAAGTTATTGCTTTAAGCCAAAAAACGGGACATTCCACTTGTGCCGTCACCGAAGACGGAACAGCTCACGGAAAACTTGTAGGTATTATAACATCAAAAGATTTCAGAATTTCTCATTGTAAACCGGGTTCAAAAGTTCGTGAATATATGACACCTCTTTCGGAAATGGTAACGGGACAAGAGGGAATTACACTTAATAAAGCAAACGATATAATATGGGATAAAAAAATTAATCAATTACCTATTGTAGATAAAAAAGGAAATTTGGTTTCTTTGGTGTTTAGAAAAGACTATGCAACACATGAATCTCATCCGTTGGAATTACTTGATTCCAACAGAAGATATATCGTCGGTGCGGGAATAAACACAAGAGATTATATGGAAAGGGTTCCCGCTTTACTTAAAGCAGGTGCGGATGTTTTTGTTTTGGATTCAAGTGAAGGTTATTCATATTGGCAGGCAAAAGCTCTTAAAGATATACATGGAAAATTCGGCAATAAAGTTAAAGTAGGTGCTGGAAATGTTGTTGACGCGGACGGTTTTAATTTTCTTGCCAAAGCAGGTGCGGATTTTGTAAAGATAGGTATCGGCGGCGGTTCTATATGTATTACCAGAGAACAAAAAGGTATAGGCAGGGGACAAGCAACCGCAACAATAGAAGTCGCAAAAGCAAGAGATGCTTATTATAAAAAAACCGGTATATATATTCCCATTTGTTCCGACGGCGGTATCGTTCAAGACTATCATATAACATTAGCTTTGGCTATGGGATCCGATTTCGTAATGTTAGGCAGATATTTCGCAAGATTCGATGAATCTCCTTCAAATAAACTTGTTGTTAACGGAAATTATGTTAAAGAATATTGGGGAGAAGGTTCAAACAGAGCAAGAAATTGGCAAAGATACGATTTGGGCGGTAAAAAATCTTTAAGTTTTGAAGAAGGCGTTGATTCTTATGTTCCTTATGCCGGACATTTACATGACGGAGTTTCAATTACTCTTAGAAAAGTTACCCATACAATGTGTAATTGCGGCGCTTTATCAATTGCCGAATTACAGAAGAAAGCAAAGCTTACATTGGTAAGCCAGACGACTATCAGTGAAGGTTCCGCTCACGATGTTATAGTAAAAAATACTTCAATGCAAAACTGATACGACAATTTATAATTTACAATGCACAATGTATAATTGAAAAAGCAATATAAACATAAAAAAACAGGAAGAAATTTTTCTTCCTGTTTTTTTATAACCCCGTAACCTTATAACCCTATAAACTAAAATTTGTAAAGCAAATTTTATAACATTGTTTTTCTGAGCTCTTCCGGCGTTTTTGCGCTTAAATATGCAGGGGGGATATCAAATATCGTTTTAGCCCCTTTTTGGCCTTCTTTATTCAATTTATAAGCTGCCCTTGCAAAAGCTACAAGTACACTTGAAGTAAATTCGGGATTGGATTCAAGTTTTATATTATATTCTATTACATGTTTTGTTGTACCGGTTTGTCCGGTTCTTATAACGCATCCTCCGTGAGGAAGTCCGGAATGGTTCTTCTTCATTTCTTCCGCGGTTATAAAATGAACGGTAGTATCATAGTCGGAAAAATAGTTTGGCATTTCTTTTATTTCTTTTTCTATTTTTGCTTTATCTGCGCCTTCCGCAGCTACGACAAAACATTCTCTTGTATGTTTTTGTCTTGTTGTAAGGGTGGGATTTTCACCGTTTTTAACTGCTTTTAATGCTGCTTCAACGGGAATTGTGTATTGTCTTGCATCCAATACACCTTCTATTCTTCTTACTGCATCGGAATGACCTTGGCTTACACCTTTGCCCCAGAAAGTATAATCTTTACCGTTAGGCAAAATAGCATTTGCATACATTCTGTTCAAAGAAAAAAGTCCCGGATCCCAACCTACGGATATTATTCCTATTTTGCCCGCTTCCTTTGCAGCTTTATCTACATTGGCAAAATGTTCCGGTATTCTTGCATGAGTATCGAAACTGTCTATAACATTAAACATTTTTACATATTTTGGAGTTTGAACAGGCAAATCGGTTGCACTGCCTCCGCACAAAATTAAAACATCTATTTTGTCTTTCCAATTTTCTATTTCCGAAACATTTACAACTTTTGCATTAGATTTTACTTTTAAGTCTTGCGGATTTCTCCTCGTAAAAATTGCAACAAGTTCTACATCCGGATTGTGTTGAATTGCATTTTCAACACCTTTACCCAAATTACCATAACCTACAATTCCTAATTTCATGATGGCTCCCTAATATAGTAAAAAATTTTTCGTAAAAAAAAAGACGCAAAAAAAACAACATAAAGTTTTTTTCAGCATCTTTGCTAAAAATTATATATTATTCATAATGTTCCTATTGATTATACTCTTTTATATTTTCAGTGTCAATTATACGATTCTATTCATTGTTGCAAAAGCCAAAATCAATCAATTAAAAGTTTTATAAAATATTTCTATTTCAGTATTCTTTTTATTAGATTTTTTATAGCAGTCTTGATATATAAGTAGATTCTATAGAATATTGCCATAACTAAAAAAAAATAGAAAGGCATATACTTTATGGAAATAAAAAAGAAATAATAATAGTAACTCTTTTTTTTCTTAAAATAATCAATTTTAAAATCTAAATCTTTTAAAGAAATGTTTTTTAAAAATTTTTGAAACATCTTATAATTGCTTTTCCCGTGTTTTGTGAAGAAATAAGTTCTAAACCAATAAAAAATATGTTGGGTTAAATTTGTTTGCAATAAATAGTTTTTTTGTCTTGTCGGAAGATTTTGCGTAAAATTTTTTATTGTTTCAAAAGTATATAAGTCACAAGCAAAGTTCTTTGCTCTTTTTGAAGTTAAATTATTTTCTCTGTCTTTTCTGTAGTGAACGAAAGTTTTATCGGATATATATATACTTCGTGCTTTTGCGAGCGTACAATAAAAAAAGGACACATCATTTGAACATTGTAAATTATCAAATTTAATGTTGTTTTCTGTTACTAATTGTCTGCGACATAAACCAAGCCAAGCATTAACAGGTAGAATTGTTTTCCTATCAATAATCGTATCAAAAGATATTACTTTATTAAATAAATCTTTAGGAAAATCTTTCATGTTGATATATGGATGCTCAATACGTTCTCCTGTAAAGGAACTAAAAGCCGAACCTCTAAATCTAATAATATCAACACCTTCGTTTTCTTTAATAATTTTGCTAACATTTTCAATTAAATCGGATTCAATGTAATCATCGGAATCTACGAAGTATATATAATCTCCGGAGGCATAACCGATACCTGTATTCCATGTAGCACCGAGCCCTTTGTTTTCTTGGGAATATAATTTAAAAAAATTATATTTTTGTTCGTATTCCTGTAATATTTCAAAGCTGCCATCGGTTGAACCGTCATTTATACAAATGACTTCAAAGTTATGATGAGATTGGTTAACAACACTATCAAGACATTGTCTTAAATATTTTTCTACATTATAAACCGGTATTATTATTGATATTAGAGGATTTTCTTTTATCATGATGACATTATTGAAAAATATAAAACCTTAATTTTTTTTATGAAGGCTTTGCCCAAACCATTTGTAGCACCTGTAATTATTGATATATTTTTTGTAAACTTAAGATATTTGACAAAAATTATTATACCACAAACAAATATATAAAAACAATAATTTATTATAAATATGATTTTGATAAAGATAAAATGAAAGAACAGGTAATAGTATCAATAATAATACCCGTATACAACACGGAAAAATATTTGGCAGAGTGTTTGGACAGTGTTTCAAAACAAACATTTAAAAACTTTGAGTGTATATGTATAAACGATTGTTCCACGGATAAGTCTTATTCAATTCTTGAAGAATATGAAAAAAAAGATAACAGATTTATAACTGTTAATTTACATAAAAACAAAGGACAAGGAAATGCAAGAAACGAGGGGATAAAGCTTGCTAAAGGTAAATATATATCTTTTATAGATTCCGATGATTGGGTTACGAAAGATTACTTAGAGATTTTATACAATGCAATAGAAAAATACGATACGGATTTTGTGGCTGCAAAATTTTCTTTGTTCGATAACATAACCCGTCAATTTAAAGATATGACTTGTTACCTTGAAGATTTTTATGACAAAACAATTTGTGAAAAAGAAGATAAAATCATGTTTTTGCAAACTCCGGGTACACAGTTATCTACGGTATGTGCAAATATATTTAAAAAAGAATTCATATTATCTAATAAAATGTCGTTTGATGTGTCAATTAAAATGGAAGATGTTTTGTTTATGTGGGAAACAATAATTCGGGCACATAATTTTATTTTAATAAAAAATGTTATTTACTTCTATAGAATAAATTTGAAAAATTCTTCGTCATCATCGGTTACGATAGAGGATGAAATTAAATATAACGAGCAATTTATTCTGTTAAACAAAAGTAAATTTAAAGATTTTCTTCCGATCGGGTATACACTTGTTTTAACTGAGTATGCAAGAAGAATTGAAAAAATACCTTTTAAAGAATCAAAAAAAGTTTTTGCTTTAGTTAAAGCTTTTATTTTCTTCGATGAGGGAATTTTGGATTATAACCTTTTAAATTTAGCGGACAAAATAAGACTGTTTGTTTTCAAAACTTGTTTGAAATATAATTTAAATTACTGCTTTATAGGAAAACTGCACAGAAATTTTAATCCGATAAGACTTTTTATTAAAAAATAATTATTCGAAGTAACGTTTAAGAGTTGTTTTATATATTATGTGAAACAATTAAGATTGTCTTATCGGGATTATGAATTAATTTTTACATTCTTGTATAAAACAAAACACACTTTTTTACGGATAAAAAATATTTTTATCAATATTTTTTTAACACAAAAGATGCATATATTTATTTATCTTTTATATTTTGTTGTAAAAGCCAAATTTTCATAATCAATTTTTCGGGTAATAATTTTGATAAGAACATGCAGAAGTTTACATATATGCCGTAAACCGAGATATCTTTATTCCCGTAAGCATCTTTTAATGCTTTTTTTGCAACGACATCCGGTGTAACCATATGTGCAAATCTCGTAGTTCCTTTCTTGGCGTTTATACATCCTCTCTCATACAAGTTTGTCTTTATCCATCCGGGACAAACCGCAGTTACCGTTATTCCTTTTTCTTTAAGTTCTACGTTTAGTGCTCTGGAATAATTTTTTACAAAAGATTTTGTTGAACTGTAAATATTTTGATAAGGAAGAGGTTGAAATGATGCTTGCGATGCTATATTTATGATATGTGAATTTTTGTTCATAAACGGAATACAAACTAATCCCATTGCAACAACACCGGATACATTCAGGTTAATCATGTTTAACGATTCATCTATTGAGATATCATTATAAGAACAAAATTTTGCAAAGCCGGCATTGTTAATCAACAATTTAATATTTACATCCTCTTTTTCTAAATATCTGCCGAAAGCTTTTATATTGTTTATATCCGACAAATCTGTAGGATATGGCCTGATTTTATCACCATATTCATTTTTTAATTCGTTTAATTTATTATGACTTCTTGCAAGAACAAAAATTTCATTGATATTCTGATCAGTTATTAGAAGTTTTACAAACTCTTTACCTAAACCGCTGCTTGCACCGGTAACTATTGCTATGTTTTTCATAATTTAAAACATTCCTTTGTTAAAAAATTGTTATTTTATTATAGAATCGTTTATTTCGTTTGAAAGAGTAGTTTCTTTTGCAGTAATATTTTTTTTATCTTGTTCTTTGCTTTTCTTTTCAGCCTTTAGTACCTTTATAAAAGCAAATATTATTATAAAAAGAAAGAGCAGAGACCATATTACATAATCACGAATAAAAGAAAAATTCTTGCCGGAAAAGACTTCATATTTAAAATTTTTATTATTTTGTAAAGCATCGTTTATTTTTTCTTGTAATTGTTCCACATTAAGATCTTCTTTTTTATTTATAGAAAAAGATATGCTGCTTTTTAATTTGCTGTCGGATTTTTTGTTTTTGAAAATAAAATTAAAAATGTAGGTTTCCGTTTTTACCAATAATCCATCAGTTTTTTTTATTACCGATACCTTTTCTAATTCCGGTAGTGTAAAATACCTGTCCCTAAATTTTGGGACCATACTGATTACATGAAAACTTGGAACAAAAACATCATCGGTTACGGTTGTTTCGAAATTAACACGAGTTGTTGTCAGCAACAAAAATATTGCTCCTGATACCAGGAAATATATTAGGAATAATAAAAGTAAAAGTTTTAAAAATAGAAATTTTAATTTGTTGCCCATAGAGGTATTATACAAAAAAAGTATGAATAATCATATAAACAGATTTTGTATTACAATAAACGGGAAGTTCCTTGCTTAGTTTTCTAAACTTTTAGCAGGCCAACCGTAATCTTTATATTTTGTTGCAGGAATATTATACTTTTTTACATAGCTTGCCAAAGCTTCCGCTCTGTGCTGTTCTCTTCTATCCGCATCGCTGTTGATAGCATGAAAAACATTATATTTTTCTCCGAAAATTCTCTTTGCACTCGGCATATATCTTGAACCGTCTTCCACTTGGTCAAATGCCGTTACTTCAAATCCGGTATCGGTTTGCTTTATGTGCATAAGTCCCGGATGGCTTCCACCTGATACTGTTTCAAGTGTATCACCTGCTAAATTATAATTGAAAACCCAAAAATCGCCCCAAACCAAAATGTCTTCATCGTTTCTTTCATCTACGGCAACAACAGTTTGAAAAGGAACACAATATTGTCCTTTGAGATATTTGCTGCCGCACTCTTTTACTAAGTATCGTTCAATTGCGGTGAAATAAGTCATTTCTATTTCTTGTGCAGATAATTTTTTTTCGCTTGAACTTTTATCTATAATAGAATTGGCGGTTACCATATTTTCTTTTTTCTCTTCCTGTCTGTTTTCACAAGCAGTAATACTTAAAGCAAGAATAACGGTTATAAATATAACGATTTTATACATATAATTCTCCGAAAATAATATTATTAAAATTTAGTTTAATGCTTTTTTTACAATAAGATTAGAAAATACGATTACCATCTTCCGCCACCGCCGCCGCCAAAACCTCCTCCGACAAAACCACCGCCACCGCCGGATGATGAAGCTTGTTTTCCACCGTTTGCTATGGAAGGAACAGACACTCTTTTTATTGTACCGATTAAATGACTAAAAGAAAGACTGTTAAATTCTTTTCCCGTATACCACGAAGGATTTTCGGAAATAATACTTTCAAATTTCTTTATCCACTTGTTTGAAACTTTAAACAAATAAGCATAAGGTAAGATATTATAAAAATATTGAGGATCATCATATACAAGGGATTCTAATTGTTCTTTTTCCGCAGTTTCTATGAATTTTTTAAAGCCCAATAAATCACCGAAAATTTTCAAAGCTTTTTTATTCCTTTTTTTCAGATGATACATGCATACAAAACAAATAGCAACAGATGCTATTCCCATTGATGTTACCGGAATGTATTGTACATTGTATTTAATGTTTGCAATATAAAAAAACACAAAAGAAATAAATGGTAACGTTAAGAGAAAAATTAAAGATAAATCATCAAGTTCTCCGTGACACTTTGCCCAAAAAATTGTAAAACCGAATATAAGCATACATGCAATTTCCGAACTGCTGTCCGAATAGGTAAATTTGGAACAAATATATATGTTTATGAATAAAGCTACAAAAAAACAAAAAAACATTAATACTCTTAGTTTCCAATTAACAGATGCCTCTTCATACAATAGCTTTCTTTTTCTGTTAGCTTTGCTTACTATATTACTGCATTCGTTATAAAAAGTTTTAGATTTTTCTAAATCTTTTTCCGTAACAATTTCATCTGTTTTTTTCTCTGATATTCTCTTTACGGAAAAAAGAGCTTTCATATATCTCTCTTCTAATTTGTCGTTACCGTCATATGGCTTTAATCTTTCAAAGCTGAAACTATGGGATTCTTCATGAATTCGTATATATCCTTTTTGAGCAAGAGAAACAATCATTGCTATAAGACCTCTCAGTGATGCTTTTTCTTTGTATGCTATTTCCACTTCTAATGTATTCATTCCCTCCGGAGGATAAAAATTTACTACAGGAATTACTTTTTCGTCTTTTCCGACTTTATACCAAACAGTAAAAGATATGAGTGTTATAATACAAAGTAATATTCCGAATATTATATTATTTCTTACGACATGTTCTTCTTTAACGGGAGGAACTTTTGTGAAATATCCTTCCGGAAGAACAATTCTTATTGTTACTCCTTCCCCGGGTTGCAGAGTTCTTTTTACCTGACCGATAACTTTTAAACCGTTTACGGAAAACTCTGCATCGCCTTCAAACCCTTTGGTACCATATTTCCCTATTGATAATCCTACGTCTGACGGATTAAACTCTTTTGGCATGGATAATTTAAATTTTACATGCCTTATTTCTGTCGGCCAATCCGTTCCTATAATATTGTGATAAAGTTCGTTTATATTATCGCTATAACAGAAATCATAAGATATCTTATAAAAATGTCTTCCATATGTGAGTCTGTCCGGATTTCCGATTTTAATATTAAGTTTATTATTTCGACTTGAGGTGGAGTATCTTTCCGATGCATAAACATTTATTATTTTTGCATTGTTATATGGAATTTCACGATATATACCATGTGATGCTTCGGTAAAAGAAACATCAATATCCTCAGTTACATGGATTTGTTTATATTTGTTTACCTGTAAATCAATAATATAATTTTCTATGTAAAAACCTTCGGCAAAAATTGGAGTACACAAGAACAACCATATAACGATACCTATAAAGAAACTTGTTCTTCTACTCATTGACATTGACCTCAATATTTTGTCTTTCGGTGTCGGAAATGTCAAACATCTTTTCTTTTTGAATACCGAAAATAAAACCGACAATGTTTGTGGGAAACATTTCGAGAAAATTATTTAATAACCTTACTGTTCCGTTGTAATATTTTCTTGAATTCGCGATATCTGTTTCTATTGAAGATAATTCTCTGCTTAATTGCAAAAAGTGTTGATCAGCTTTTAGATTCGGATAATTTTCCGCAACAGCCATAAATTTTGTTAAAACTTGAGCCAGTTCGGAATTAGTCTGAAGTTTTTGATTGGTAGACATAGTTGAATACTCGGAATTTCTTAATTTGGTTATTTGCTCTAATGCTCCTTTTTCATGTTTGGCATAACCCTTTACTATTTCTACAAGGTTAGGAATTAAATCCCAACGTTTTTTCATATAAACATCCATTGTAGAAAAAGCTTCTTTTACATAATTCCTTAACTTTATACCTTTATTGTATGTCACGATAATAAAAGTTAAAAATACTAAAATTATAATTAAAAGAATCAATGATATCGTCATTTTAAAACTCCTTTATCTATATTGATATTTTATATATTTTTTTAGTTGTTGTTCAAATAAAAAATTAACTATAAAAATTGTAAAAGTTTTATTATAAACTCAGAACATAAAACAAAAAACATATAAACACACTGACGGCATTTGCGATCAGTAACCACCAAAATGTTTTTAGTATTTTTATTTTTAATGTCAGTTTTATGAACAAACCTTCTGTTATGGTATTTATAAAAATTACAAGTAAATAGGCTGTAAGCCAATGACTCCAATGAAATGTTCCTATACCGAACTTATCGTAAGCATGAAATACAAAATCAAAAACAAATTCCGAACATAAACCGGACAGTGGAATAAATATTATTCCGAGTATTGTTGTAATTAAGTTCATTAAAAATGTAACTGTTAAAGCTTTTTGCCAATTAATCTTCGTGAAATATTTTACGAAGAACAATTCAATAATTAAGCCTAAAAGAATTACTTTAATGCTTAACATTCCTTTTGCAATATAAAGTGACGGCCATATAAGGTCTGCATTTACAGGTAATGTAATAAATATAATTAACGATATAGCTGAAACAAACTTATGTATATTCATAAAGAATTTTTTATTTTTTTAGTTTTGAAAAATCTGTGTCTAAATTAATTGTTAGAGTCACAATGATTTTACAAAGATTATCATTTATCTCTTTTAAT
>JAEEGI010027306.1_pt1 | contig 10932 bp, 11 predicted proteins | sample 8958751 | NCBI WGS metagenome assembly JAEEGI01 (sample SAMN16246545, study PRJNA631951) | gut metagenome | biome: gut microbiome; feature: rumen; material: KS-attached | host: Bos | place: Iran: Karaj | collected 2018-10 | reverse complement strand
CGTGACCGCAGCCAAAGTGAAGAACCGCAAGTATATCCGCAACCGCGGATACGGCGGCAGTGTCCGTACCAGTGACCAGGCCAAGGTCAAGGGTGTGTTCAAGCGTCTGACCACCATGTGGAAGACCCTCCCGAACGACCAGATCCTCGCCTGGAACAAGCTCGCCCTCTCTCAGGAGGCCCGTTCCGTCCTGGGCACCAAGGGCAAGATCTCGGGTGCCAACCTCTTCACCCGTCTCAACTACTGGATTGTCGCCTGCGGCGGCTCTCCGGAGACCACCCCTCCCACGCTGCTCGGCGTGGAGAACCCTTCCGGCGCAACCATCGTGTGCCAGGGTGACACCTTCACCTTCAAGCTCAACCAGGCCCTCGCCGACAATGGCGGTATCTTCCTGGTCATCGAGGCTACCGAAGGTCAGTCGAACGGTGTGAGCCGTGCTCACAGCAAGGCTTCCCAGATCAAGATGGTCGAGGAACCCACCGCAGCCGCCATCGACATCCGTGCCGACTACGTGGCCAAGAACGGTGCTCCCAGCGCCGCAGCACCGAAAATCTTCTTCCGCTACTACTACGTCAACTCCGCCACCGGCGAGAAGTCTGGCGTCATGCTGGCGGACTGCACCTGGGAGGCAGCCGCTGCCGGAGGCGGTGAGTAGTCCACCGGCCGCAAGGCCAAACCTAAACCAAGCGCCCGTCGGAGTCGAGAGATTCCGGCGGGTTTTTCTTGGTGCTAGATTTGGAAATTCGCACAACATTTCCCATATTTGCACAACGGGATTTCACCCGTCAGACCTCGCACGAACACACAGATTCAGTGCGAGGTTTTCTGTTGTGCATCCGTTGTGCGTTTGAACTTTTAATTTTGCACTGATATTTGATAATCAGTGAGTTAAACGGAGTTTAATTCAATCCCGATGGGATTATGTTAATGTACGCGGATTCGGGGCACTGACGGTCGCGCCGGCACTGCGGCTCCCGGGCGATTATGGCCCCTGGGGGCGGTGGGGGACAAATCAGCAAGAGTCTGTGGCCGGCTTGTCCGGTCACAGTCTCTTGACCGCTTTCTCCTATAACGGCTGCGAAGCAGACGTATCCATCGGCCCGGACATTGACATCGACCTATATCGACATTCTCTTCCCTTCGTAACGAAAACCATCGCCCTCTCAATGAGAAGACGACAGTATCTTGATTTGGGTCGTTCTATTGATCCAGCCCCAACTTCTGCATCTCAGAGGCGAGCTGGACGGCGGAATGGACGTTCAGTTTGGCGTAGAGACGTTTTCTGTACCAGAATACCGTCTGTTCGTTGACGCCCATCTCGTAGGCGATTTCCTTGGTGGTCTTGCCATCCATGATGAGCCGGGCCACTTCCTTCTCACGCTTGGCCAGATGGACGGTCTCTGCGGTTGCAGTAACTTCTTCCGGCCGGAGTTCCTCGATGGTTTCGTCCAGCACGGCCGATGTTTCCGTGAGTTCCTTCTTGGTTTTGCTCAGGCGAGCCAGCACGATACCGGCTATGGCCGCAAGGATAAGCAGCAGACACGCACCGATGGCCATTGTCCGGGCATTCCGGTAAAGCTCCTCATGGGCTGCGTTCATTATGGCCAGCGAGTCCTTCAGGGCAAGCGACTCCTCCATCGAGTGCTCGTTGTAGTATTCATAGGCCGCGGTTACCTCCTCCAACGCACGGGCTGTCTTCCCGATGGCCTGATAATAAGTCCCCAGTCCAAGGCGGGCTCCGGCGACTATCAGGGAATCCTGTGCCTGAGTGCCTAACTGCAAAGCTCGCTCGAATTCCGGAAGCGCCTTTTCCGGCTCCCCGACATCCATCCAGATAAAACCGGAGTTTTGGTGCAGTATGGCCGAACTCTCCAGCCAGCCATACTTCTGGAAGATTTCATCAGCCAGGACATAATACTCAAATGCCTTTGCCAGAGAATCCTGCTCGGCATATAGGTTGCCCAGGGAACCGTAAAGCCGTGAACGGTCATCGTCAATCCGTGCCTCATCATCGTCTGCTGCAATCTTCATATCGATTGCCTTTATTGCCTTGCCGTAATAGACTGCAGCACTGTCATATTGTTTCTGTGCGCGGAAATGATCTCCCAGGCGAACCGCCCCCTGATAAACACCGTTCCCGCTATTGAAACGGTATCCCAGATTCAGGAAGATACGTGCATAGTACTGTGAGCGGGCCGGGTCAATGGTAGAATAGCCCCTGGACAATTGATCGACGCAGACGGCATACTCGTTCACTTCCTCACGGCTGGCTTTTTCCACGCGGGACCACGGCCATTTGGCGACAATGCGTTCCAGCGAGTCAAGATTGACACCCCGGTAGTCCCGGTAGCCGAAAGCGGCTGCAGGAAGCAGGAGAAACAGTATGACAAGAAGACGTTTCACAACAGCAAAGGTAGCGATTATTTCTGAGCGGCATCCAATTGACCTTGCAACTGCTTCTTCAGGGCATCAACAGGATTGCTTGAGCGCTTGGGGTCAGGGATGTTCTGTGCGGTGGGTTTGTCGGTGAAATAAGTCACCTCGAAGGGCGTCATATTGATTTCCTGCCCGTTTCCGTTAGTCCCTACCTGAGTGGCACGGTGGAAGAAACCGTATTCCTTGTCGATGTAATAGGTGGTGGTCGCTTTCCCGCCTGCCTCCTCTTCATGAAGTTCGGCAATCAGGCAGGGACGGCCGAGGAAAGTGCCTTCCTTGGCTTTGCACAGGTCAACTCCTTCAGGGAGATCCACAGCAACGGGATACTTCTTCCGGAGCAGGTAGCGTATTTCACTATTTAGGGACTGGTTGTCAAATGCGTGCTCCCAATCCACTTTGCCACCCTTGTAGATGGTCTCGTTATAACCTTCGGGCGTGGCCTCATAGATACTTGTTTTCTGGATGACGCCTCTGAGTGTGTACTGGAGGTACACCTTGTCACCGACGCGGGTAATCAAGTAGGTCTCATCCAGATCCGGAGCCGGTCTTGACGGCGTGGCGTACTTATGTTGCACATAGACCAGCGAGAAATCGTGGTTGTACCAAGGATCAGGTTCGGGTTCAGCCTGTTCCTCAAACATTCCATCCTCCTCTTCCTGATAGCGTGCCTGGTCGGCTTCAGTACGTGCCTGGTCTTCGGCCTGCTCAAGGGATTCCAGGGCGTTACCGACTTTTTCAAGAATCGTTTCAGCGACGCCGGAATCCGAAGACGGCTGCCGCCCGCCCATGAATTTGCAGGAGGAAAGCAGCAGTACCGGGATAATCAGTAAAAGACGTTTCATAAGTGGAGCGGACAGGCTTATTTACCCAGTGCCTTCAGCAGGTCTTTCATTGCAGCGGCAGGGTTGTCGGACTTCTCGGCGTTCTGGAGGCCCTGCATCAACTTGCCAAGGTCCCGTTCAGCTTCCCATTTGTAGTTGGTAGGCATATTGAAGCGCTTGCCGGACTGAGAGCCAAGCTGGATGTCGGAGAGCTCGAACATAGTACCGCCGTCCTGGTCCTGACGGATGGCGATGCCGGTTTCCATATCTGTGTAGTCCACGAATTCGGTCTCTACTTCCACCATACCACCATCTTCGTCGCTACCGGAAGGACTCAAATGCCTGCGCACATAGGTGCGGACCGTGCACCAGCGGCCTCCATAGACAACTTCCTCGGTCTCGTCGCTGACAATCTTGGATTTATCGGAGGCGGGAGCCCCTTGGAGAGAAGTCTTGGTGATGGTCTTGCGCTGGTCGTTGATTTTGTAGGAAACCAGGCTGTCCAGCTTCTCGATGCGGCGCTCATCCTTGTCTATCCCTTTCACGTAGGTTATGTTCTGGGCAAGGTCGAAATACTGGCTCTCAGAATGGGACGGATAAGACACCACAGCAGAGTAGGAGGTATTGATTGTGGGAGCCGCCGCGGGTTTATTCTCGGAGTTATCCGGCAGCCCCAGATCCTGCCCCCAGGCTGCGCATACTGTCAGCATAAAGGCTGAAACAATGGCGATTCTTTTCATAAGCCCTGAGGAAGGTTTATTTCTCAATTTTTTTCGCAATGTTGATGATGTCGCCGTTGGGCATAGCATTGAAAATCTTGATGTTGTCCCCATCTGCGAAATACTCAGTCGTATAGAACTCGCTGGAACCTCTCGACAGGGTAAGTTTGCCTTCTGCTTTCCAGTTGTTTCCCTGACCGCTCTCTTCGTATGTGTAGGTGCCGCGGAATGTCTTGTCGCCGGATGCCTCATAATTGGAGCCGCCCTCCGACCAGTTCCAGACGACGTGGTACTCCACTTCATTACCCTTGCCGAAGGTGATGGTATGCTCAGTCACATCACCGGCGCTGGTTACCTTACGATAATACTTGGCACCGGTCAGACGGGTCGTCGGCTCATCCTTGGCCACTTGTTCTTTCTTTGCGCTGTCCTGTGACGCATTTCTGGATTTCTTGTTTCCGTTGTTCCCGCAGGAGACCATAACTACGATTGCAGAAGCAACCATCAGGATAGAAAGTACTTTTTTCATGGTATAAAAGATTAAATGATTGATTTCAGATCAGGTGAAGTTCCGTGGCCTTGAAAACCAACTCGCCGACCCGGTTCACTTTCATCTTCTTGTGAAGCTTCCTCCGGAAGTCCATTACCGTGCTCTGGCCGATGCCCAGTTCCTCGGCAATCTTGGTCGATGTGTACCCTTTGGCCAGCAGCCGCAGGACATCCAGTTCCCTCCTGGTAAGGGACACTTTTTCGGGTGTGATTTCGTCTGCCATTTGCCTGCATCATTTTACAAATACAAAGTTCTGCCTTTTAGAAACACAAATCAACCCCATAAATATGGGGGTTTTGTCGGTTTTTGGGGTGATTTTCGCCCCGGAAACCACAATTTAGGAGATAATAACGATAGAAAACAACACTCACGGCGACCACCCTCTTTGTCCCACATCGACCCGGTTCTCCCCATATCGGCATAAATGTCGTATATTTGCATTATGACAGAGGAAGAACGCAATAAGAAGCAGATCCGCTTCAATCGATGGGCAATTCTCATCGCCCTGCTACTGGTTGCCGGCGGTTTCGTGCTGGCCATCCTTCGGGACAGCGATTGGTGGGCATTTGGCGGATGCGCTGCACTGGCTCTCGTGCTGACAATCTTCGGCGGCGATGAAAAGCACCCCGGGAAGTTGGGCAAGGGCGGCCTGGTCATCGGTGCCGGTGCTTTCTTCCTTTATATGGCCGTCAAATTCATCATTGCATCTGTCTGAATCAAACTATGCCCAAGATCTACGTTGCCTCCAGCTGGAGGAACCCATACCAGCCCGAAGTGGTGGCCGCCCTCAGAAAGGCAGGCCACGAGGTATATGATTTCCGCAATCCCAAGGACAATCCCGGCGGATTCCATTGGGCAGACGTGGACGAAAACTGGCAGGAGTGGCAGCCGGAAGAGTACATCCGCAACCTCACCCATCCCGTTGCCGAGATAGGTTTCAAGGCCGACCTGGACGCCATGCTCTGGGCCGACACCTGCGTCCTGGTCCTTCCTTGCGGCCGCAGCGCCCACACGGAAGCGGGATGGATGGCAGGAAGGGGCAAGAAGGTCGTGGTCTATATTCCGAAGATGGAGGAGCCGGAGCTGATGTACAAGTTGTTTGACAAGGTGGTCGGCAGCTTGGATGATCTTATAGAGTCCCTTAAGTGATAAAGGCTTATTCTTCCTCCTCCGCCTTCTTCGCATAGCGACGGAGGCTTTTCGGCAAGTTCAGTTCAGCTTCGACCTGGGCGAGGATTTCGCGATGCTTACGGGCCTGTTCTCGGGCGTATTCGCGGCTCTCGCGGCGGAGGGCGATCCATTTGTCGTATTTATCCTTTGCGGCCCGCAAATCAGCCTCTATGCGAGCAATGGTGGCATCACGGTTCTTCTTGGAGAGTTCGCATTCCCAGACGGTGATGACGGTCCAGGCGAGGGTATCGAGGCGCTGGGCGTTGAGTTCGTCGCGGGCGATGTTGCGGGCTATCTTTTCTTTCCAGAATCCGGCGTTCGTCTTGGGTTCGACGTACTTGGTGCAACCGCGGTGACCGTGCCAGAAGCAGCCGTTGATGAAGATTACGGCGCGGTACTTGGGCAGCACGAGGTCGGGGGAGCCGGGGAGGCGCTTGTCATTGAGCCGGTACCGGTAGCCCTTGTTCCACAATGCGTGCCTGACGGCCCGCTCCGGGCTTGTGTTCCTGGAACGAATGCGGGACATGTTGTACGACCGCTGGGCAGGGGTCAATGTGTCAGACATGTCACTATGGCTCCAATTGAATGGGAGTGTCGATGCTGCCGCCAGAGATTGAGGTGGCGATGTTGTCACGGACTTCCGCTAAATCGGCCTTGCCGGTGTCGGTGTTGCGCTCGAAAGCGATGATGAGACTCTCGGCATCATCGTCAGCCTTGTAGACTTTGCCGCAGAGGCGGTTATGATGGTAGTTCAGGAAAGGTATCTCAAGCACCTTTCTGTCCTCCGAATAGACGGGGATCGGTTTCGGGACAACTTCGAAGAAAACGTACAACTTATTCAGGAGCTGGATTAAATCTTCGCGGATTGTTTTCCGTAAAGTGCTTGTCCAGCAGTCTTCGTAGGCACCGTATGCAGCGATGAGGAAAATGAGATTGATGTTATATTCTCTCAGCAGAAGGGTGTCGCGGTCAAACAAACGGTCTTCAAAGTGCTTATTGGGCTTTGGAATCCAGTCCGAGGGAACAAAAGATGGAGTGTTGAAGTCCAAGTTACCCCGCTCTATCTTCGGGCTGATAAAGAAGTTCGGCGTAATGTTGTAGCCATCAGTTTCATCATCGCGATAGCGAATCGAATTAGGATTCTTCCTGTGCCTGAGGTTATACTGTTCGATGTTGTACTGAATAGCGTTCTTTGCATAAGTGAATTGCTTGTACAAAGCAACCCCTACAGGATGTGCGCCATCTACGTAGTATTTGCTGTCGCCGATATAATAGATGTTGTAATCCTTGCCAATGAGCGATTTGTCCAGATAGATGTGGTCAATAAGCTTACCGTCCTTCTGATTTTTGAGTTCAGCCAACTTGCCGGTATCACCGATTAGGTGGTCCACCATCTTCTCAAAGACATTTTCAAAACTGCCGACAACGAGTGCTTCTTTTATAGGGTCTTTGTCATCACGGCTGGAATTGAAGTCGAAGAATGCATCCAGCATAGACCAGAGAATTTTCAGGTCGTCGCGGAAGTATTTCCCCTTCATATCGCGCATCTTGCGCTTGCCGACTCCGGTGTCAAGGTATCGCTGGATCTCAGACGGGGATTTGAGGTCATAAGGAATGTCGCCGAGGACGATGGGGAAGTGGAACTTGTCTCGGAGGTATTTCAGTACGGAATAGTAAAGTACGATTAGTTCCTCGTCAATGTTGACAGCCTTATCCTTGATGCGCAGGTCAAGATAGTATGGCTTATCATCCTTGATGAAAGGATGCAGGCGAAGCGTCTTCTGCCAATCCACAGCGGCTCGCCCAGAGTTGTTTATCTTGTTGATCTGCGTAAAAAGGTGGCGGTGATCAGAGAGAAAATCGATCAGATGTACTGCCGTGCTGAGAAAATCACGATCGCGTGAATTGTTGTCAGGCGTCGTGTAATCTAAGTCAAGCAAGCTGTCGAGGTCATTCTCTTTTTTGCAATCCTCGATATAACGGGACATCGCGCGGAAGAGCCATAAGCTCAGCTCCGGTAAGAATGTTTCACGTCCTTGTGCCGCAAGAATGTTCTCGGGATCTTCTGTGTCAACTATTCCTTCTGGCACTATGCCGGGCATCCCAAGCAAGGTGTCTTTATAATTCGGATCTGTAGCGTCACTCTGAAGAAATGTCTTCGGAAGCAAAAATACAGGACCATTGTAAAGCTCGCCTGAAACGAAGAGATAACCAATACGCCTAACTAACCGCCCATCAGTTCCATATTGGAACTGGATGTGGCGATTCTCGCTTTCCTCCTTAGTAAAATACTTGGAGATTAGCTCTTTCGGGTATTGATGTTCTTCGAAAAAGACGAGCATTCGTAAAGCGTATTATTCGGTCGGTTCGTCCTCGAGGGGCTCAAGTTCCAGACACTTCTTGATGAAACCTTCCAAAAGGTCTACGGGAATAGTGTAAGTGCCGTCCTCTTCGTTTAAACGGCCCTTGCCGAATAGTTCTGCAAAAGTGAAAACATCCTTCTTATCTTCTCCGGCTGCACTCCTCATAAAGTATAGAGGAGAAATGCGGCTGGCGGAGTACAGGTCTTTACATATGTCATTCCAGATGTAGAACATGACCTTATTGAGGAAGTCAGCCTGGGTGATGTTGCTCTTAATGAAGAACTCGCCCATCTGTTTATCTTCGCTGTCAGTTGCCTTACGGATTAGAGGGTTGACCTTACCCAAGAAATCCACCCATGAATAGTTCTTTCCGTTTACCTCAAAGGTGAATTTCTTTGCTGTAACCTGCTCGAGATTGATTGGAACGTATTCCATCGCCCAGCGGCGCTTGAAAGCAGAATCCATCGGGAACAGGCTTTGATCAGACGTGTTCATAGTGGCCAGAATGTGGAGATTCTCGGGGAGCTGAAGCTTATTGCTCTCGAGTCCCTCCTTCGCGAGATATTTACGTAACTCGGCATCCGGAATGATGGAGAACTCTGAACGGCCATCTTTTCGGTCCAACAGCTGGAACAAATCTCCGAAGATCTGAGCACAGTTACCTCGGTTGATTTCCTCGATGATCAGATAAACTTGCTTTTCGGCATCTGAGAGACTGTCGTCGGCCAAAGACTTCCACGCGCGGACGTACGCATTGGTAAACACTTGGGGAACGAACTCATAAGCAAGATTCTCTACGCCGGTCTCGTTGCCGTCCTTGTCGAGAACTGGATTCATCACCGGCTTGTAAGAACCTACGAAAGTGGAGTAATCATAGTCGGGATGGAATGTGGTCCTGAATATGTTGCTGGTGACCTTGGATCTGTCAGTAATACTGGTAATATCCTCTATCTTGTCATCAGCAGCATCGAAGTAAACTATCTTCTCTCCTTTAAGTCCCTCTGTCAATTCTTTCACTCTGTATGATTTTCCAGTTCCGGGGCAGCCGTAATAGATTTTCTGGATATTCGAAACAGGGCTAATTAATGAAGAAACTCCGAGAGACACTGCCGGCTTGAAGGAGTCCGCTATCCTCTCCAGCTTTTCAATAGTGTTTCTGAGTGCATCTTCCTGTAAGATGATTCTCTGGTCGGAATCAACGTCGTCAAATGCGGGCTGATTTCCCCAGATAATCAATTTGCTCAGAGTCGAGAACAAAGGTTTGGTTTGAACCGTTGAATTAGCGTTAGCCACAGGATCCGTGAAATAATCAGAGCCATTATTTCTCCAATCCGATTCAACATAATCAGACATCCCGCTGAATTCAGGCAGATTGGCAAGAATGTCGCGCAGGGTCTGAAGAAGGCTGTCCAAGCCAATCTGGAAATACTTTGTGCCGCCCCTTCGGCCTGAATTACTAAAGGTGATATAACCGCCCCTTTCACTTAGTGTTGCAGTAAAATCACTGTTCTGGGACAAGGTCTCGAGTGTTGTAAATAAATCGTTCATATGGCTGCCTTACATTAACTGTTTTACGATTTCTTCAGCAATCCGTTTGATGAGAGGTATAGCGACGCTGTTGCCAAATTGATGATACGCCTCTTTATTAGTAACTGCAATATGATACTCTATCTCACCTTTCTCAGGCTTATGAGCCTTGTTTTTCCAACCGTTGCCTTTGATATAGTATCCCTGCAGTCGACCTGCTTCAACAGGAGTCAATTTTCTTGGGTTAAGTCCTTTCCCTGACTGGTCAATCAGGATTTCACTGCCGTCTTTCCAGTATCTTGCGGAAATAGTGCTGCAATAAACACTATCATCCGTAAACAAGGAATATCCGAAACCTTTTCCGTTGGCTTGATTCCGCTTTTTCCTGTTCTGGTGGCCAATCCACATTTTATCACTGATAGTGTAGGAACTATCAATGGTGTCATCCGGCTCGAGAATATCGGACACTTTTGTCTTGATGACCCTATCCATCATGTCTTTGGATAAGTCATAGATCGTTTCACCCTCGGGGCTTATGCCATGAGGGAACTTGAACTCTTTCTTGTCGATAAGGTCCTTATACCAAGCAATGATGAACAGACGTTCTCGGTTCTGAGGGACGCCAAAATACTTGGCATTCAAGACATCGTAACTATACTCGTATCCCAATTCTGTCAGCGTCTCAAGAATCACCTTGAGCGTCTGACCCTTCATGTGATTCTTCAGGCCTTTTACATTCTCCAAAAAGAGAACTTTTGGCGGTGTCCCAGCGTCAATCTTCTGTTTGACAATGTTTGCGATGTTGAAGAACAATGTTCCTCTGGTATCTTCGAAACCTTTCCTCAAACCAGCTATCGAAAACGGCTGGCAGGGGAACCCGGCGCAGCAAACGTCAAAAGCGGGAATCTTTGACGGTTCCTGTTGCGTGATGTCGTGATTGAAAAACTCGCAATCATTCTCGAAGAGTTCTGGGGAGATGTTCTTGTAATTCTCTATATATGAGATTCTGGCATTTTTATCCCACTCACTTGCAAATACACATTTCATCCCAACAGAGTGCATGGCCTGATGAAAGCCACCAATTCCTGCGAATAGGTCAATGAATGTATAGTTCTTTTGTTTGCTCGCCTTTTTAGCCATAATACAATCTACTGTTAATAAACCAACAAATTTACGCATTTTCTCTCAAAATTAAAATTCCATGAATAAGACAAACATATAACTTCCGTTAAATCAAGCCAAAAGGCTTGCCCCGAACCGCAGCCCGGGGCGCCTTCCAGCTATAACTTTTTGTATTCTCCGTGCTTCACCTGCTGTATCTCGCCGGCCTGGATCGCTCTCGCCAC
>JAEEGI010027304.1_pt1 | contig 10933 bp, 9 predicted proteins | sample 8958751 | NCBI WGS metagenome assembly JAEEGI01 (sample SAMN16246545, study PRJNA631951) | gut metagenome | biome: gut microbiome; feature: rumen; material: KS-attached | host: Bos | place: Iran: Karaj | collected 2018-10 | reverse complement strand
ATTCTGACACAACCGAAGGGGTATTACAAGAAAAAGACAAAACTCATGCCCCTCTTTCACCTGCTGGAGCGCGCCCATCCGGAGATAATCAAATGCATGGCACGCAGACATCTGATGTACAACGACGAACTCGCATTCATCGCCCAGGAGGAAGCGAAGGGCAACACAATGATACTCTGTCCCGAACGTCCGCTCAAAATCGGACGCACCGAACAGAAGGAAAAGAAGATGCGGCAAGTGTACGAAGCGGGTCGCACTTGCGCACTGCAAAATCTCGATAAAATGAGGGATTTTCTCGCCCGTTGACGAGAAGAAACTATTTGGAATCGTCCTCCGAAACGACTTCCTCCTCCGTCTCGGAAGATGTCTCAGAATCCTTGTCGCTCGTAGCATCGACAACCTCGAACGTCACATACGAAGCCTCTATCTCGCGCTGGCGGCGGCGCTCCTCTTCTTTCTGCTTGCGTTCGTAGATACGGTTGTAGTGACGGAGACGGAGAGCCAGGAAGAGATCCGTGAGAGCATACACCGTGATGGCGGCACCGAGAACCTGAAAACAGGCAGCTATCGAATCAAGAGGTTTAAAGATGATGTAGAGTCCCACAGCAAGTATAATAAGCGGCAGAATCAAGCCGAAAAGACTCACGGGAGCCACACGGCGATAGCTCACCTGTGCACCCAGCTGAGAGATGCCGGCCATAACGAGCAGCACACCCAGAAGAGTTACCAGATACGTGACAAAAGCCTGCGGCATCAGAACGGGCACGATACCGAGAATGATACAACCGACGGAACCGATGGGAAAGAACGGCTTCACAGAAGAGCGCATGCGGTCGAATATCCAAGCCACAACTCCCACAATACCAGACAACAGAAAGAATCCGCCTATAACCTGAACGATGAGAGTTCCCATCACAGAGGCGTTGAACAACAGCAGAAGTCCCACACAGAGACCCATCAAACTGCGAAAAATAGTACTACCTAAGATTTTCATACCGCAAAATTACTTCATTTCGGGCACACAAAGCTCAGAACAATCATTTTTTTCTCTAAAAAAGAGGAGTTTTGGAAATAATTTCGTACATTTGCTGCGGAATATTATAAATATGGTATCGCATATGAAGCGCATTCTTTTAGCATTTATCACACTCACACCTTTCATCGCACAGGCTCAGAAGACACCAGTGACCGACACTGAGATTAATACACTCAACAGTGCCACAACGATAGGGACGGTGAGCATTCACGATCCGAGTATCGTATATAGCCCGACGAACAAGACATACTACATTTGGGGGTCTCATTTGGGCAATGCCAAGGGTACGGACCTGAAATCATGGACAGTGATGCACAACAGCATTTGGTATGACCCCTACTTCATACATCTGGCCCACCAGGGCGATGCAACGGGAACAGCCTGCAACGTGCGCGACGCATTCAACATCCAGCAGGTCACAAAGACCAAGAATTATCTGGGCACAGAAGTGGATATGCCTAACATTGACGCAGAGGCGTATGCCAACCGCTATGCCGCACCCGGTGACGAAAAAGAGTGGTTTATTGACGGCAACATGTGGGCACCGGATATCATCTACAACCCCACAATGGAAAAATGGTGCCTGTATCTGTCCATCAACGGTCCGCAATGGAACAGCATTATTATCCTGTTGACCTCCAACTCAGCAGAAGGCCCCTGGACTTATCAGGGACCCATCGTAATGGGTGGTTTCAACGGAAATACAGGTGCGCCGGCAATCAGTGAAACCGACCTTAACATTGCTATCGGCACAACGTCCATTCCCAGCCGATACAATCTCCGCAACGGTTGGGGCAACTACTGGCCGAACTGTATCGACCCCTGCGTATTCTTCGATGAAACCGGTGAACTTTGGATGGCCTATGGTTCCTGGTCGGGCGGCATCTTCATGCTGAAACTGGACAAAGAAACCGGCCTCAACGACTACAAGTACAACTACACGAACAACCCCTCCGACTACACATCGAAAGGGCAGAACGGCGTGAAAGACCCGTACTTCGGACGCAAAATTGCCGGCGGATACTATGTCAGCGGCGAGGGTCCTTACATCAAACACATCGGAGACTACTACTATCTCTTTATGAGTTATGGAGGTTTTGCTCCACACGAAGGCTATGAGATGCGTATCTTCCGCAGCAGCTCCCCCCTTGGACCGTACAACGATGCTGCAGGTCGCTCTGCGCTCTACACGGGATATGTTCTCAACCACAATACTGCCAGTGCAGTCACAAACGACACCCGAGGCATCAAACTGATGGGTGCATTCACCGGTTGGGGCGAGATGCAGACGCAGGGTTGGAACAGTCAAGGACATAACTCTGCCGTAGTCAACCCTCAGACAAATCAGGCATTTGTGGTTTACCACACAAAGTATAACGACGGCACAGCCGGACATCTCGTCCACATCCAGCAACTCTTTCTAAACGAAAGCGGATGGCCGGTGGCTGCGCCATTTGCCTACAACGGTGAGAAAGAAACCCTGGACACCCCGAAAACATCTCACTACACCACCGACGACATCATAGGCGAATGGCATGTAATGCGTCACTACAAGATGAGACAGGACAGCACCACCATCGCCAACCGCAAGCCCGTGATGGTGACGCTTAAAGAAGACGGCACCGTAAAGGGCGAGCAGAGCACTTACAACGGTACGTGGAGTGTGAAAGACGGCACCGACTACATCACATTGGCACTGGCCAGCGGCACCTACCAGGGAGTCCTTTGCTCCAATTCGATGAACGGCGACAGTCAGGGCAGCAGATGGACGGGCAACAACCACAAGACCATCTCCTTCACCTGCGTGGACAATACCAACTCAAGTAATAGCGGCACACCTATATGGGGCTATAAACTTGAGCCGAAATCCGCCATCGCCTACAACCGTACGAAACTCACATTGCCCACAGCTACGGTTCTTTCAGACAACCTCAACGTATACACAGATATGGAAGAAAACGTTGTGGAAAACTGGACATCAACCAACACTGACATCCTCTCCAATACGGGCAAATTCAGAGCTCCCGACGCCGTGCCGTCAACGGGAACCATAACTGTAAAATACACAGGAGAACTGACGTGCGGTGACTATATATGGTCTAAGACCTTCAGCTGGTCTCTCAGCAGCAGAACCAGAAAGATTGCTGTCGGACAGGCTGACGGCGACTATCTCAGCGGCCTTGTGGCATACTACGACTTCAATCAGGAACCAGCTGTAAATCTCAAAGACGAGTCGCAGATAGCCACTGTGGGCAAAGCCGGTACGGGTGGTACGATTCCTACGTTTGAAACCGACAGCGCATACCGTTGCGGAATGGTTCTGCACCAGTATTTCGGGGCACAGGCACGCGCCAGCTATACCCGTATGGACAATCCTCTCAAGGGTCAGAATCTCGACGGCGCTACCGTTTCCCTCTGGGTGAAGCGTCTTGACAGCAACGTGTGGGATGCTCTTTGGAGCTTCTTCAGCGGCACGTCCTCCAGTGCTGAAGGTGAGCGTCTGTTCCTCACCGGCAACAGCTATCTCGGCTACAACAACAACGCAGGCACTTGGTTCGACATCAATCATCCCAACGATGTCACCTCAAAGAACATAGCTGAAGGCAAGTGGACACTCGTCACCTACACCTTCGATGAAACCGGCATAAAACTCTACATCAACGGGGAAGTCAAGGCAAACGAGACCTATAGCGGAAGCGCTCCGGTAGAAGACTTCGACTACAGCAAGGTGCTCGACTGGCTCTCAAGTGCCGACTACTTCTATCTCGGCATGGGAAGTTTCTGGGGCAGCGCTCCGGCAGAGTTCGACGACGTCCTTATCTACAATCGCGCGCTCACGCAGGAGGATATCACAGGACTCAACACGATGGAGAATCGCGACTACAACTTCGCATCGGGTCAGTACACCCCGACAGGTATCTTCTCACTCGAAGGTGAAGAACCGGCCAAGAAGCGTCCCACCGATGGCATCATATACGATCTCAACGGCAGAATCTTGAATGCAATACCCAGAAAGGGAATCTACATTCAGGACGGCAAGAAAAAGATTGCGTTGTAGTTGCGCCCCGTATTGATTGTCTCCCGACGGGCACTGTACCATTCGGGAGACGTCATGGTATCTATGCCGGACACATAGATATCCTTCACGCCCATTTCCTCAAGAAGCCATCTATTGGCTTCCCACAGGTCGATGTGCCATTTTTCTTCACGGGATGAGATACGTTCCATCGGGAATCCAGCTTCCCGGAAGGCTTCGTACACCTCGTCGCCCACCTCGAAAGAATCCTGTGATATACTGGGCCCTATGATTGCGTGACACTCGGAGAACGACGTAAACCTATCACACAAAGACATCTTCTCCAAAGTCTTTTGCACAATACGCGAGACGGTTCCTCGCCACCCTGCGTGCACAGCAGCCACAATAGGAGCCTCCCTGTCTGTATAAAGCAAAATGGGAACGCAATCGGCCGTCTTGACCGCAACACACAATCCCGCCACGTCTGTGATGACGGCATCCGTCTCTTCCGGCCTGCCGGCATCTTTCACCCATACGACATTCGGGGAATGCACCTGCCGGGGAAGCGATACGCCATGAGCCCCAAGAGGCGGCAGAAAACTCCCGTCGTCAGTCAAAGGAAAACTCTCGTCCTTACCTATGGAAAAAGCATGAATATGCTCAGGCGTCCGATACTTCATCGTCCCACTCCTCTTCTATGAGTTCGTCATCCTCTTCCTCTTCGTCATCCACAGAGAGATCTATATCATCCTCCTCGTCGTGCAGGAAAGAGAAATCCTTGGAACGATGAACAAGCGTCTCTTTCTGGCTGATTGCAGCCAGCTTGTTGCTTTCGCTGTTAAGCGACCGCCACAATATATCCTTCAATTCCGTGAGTCCGATCTGTGCTACAGACGAAATGAAGACAACGGGCAAATCCTCCGGCAAGTCCTCGCGGAGCATTTCCATCAGTTCTGCGTCCAGCAGGTCGCACTTCGTCACAGCCAGCACACGCTGCTTGTCCAGCATCTCGGGATTGAATTTTCCCAATTCACTCAGCAGCACCTCATACTCCTTGCGTATATTGTCTGTATCGCCCGGCACCATGAAAAGGAGCAGACTGTTGCGCTCAATATGACGGAGGAAACGGAGTCCGAGCCCCCTACCCTCTGCAGCACCCTCGATAATACCGGGGATATCCGCCATCACGAAACTCTGCCCGTCACGATACGACACAATGCCCAACTGGGGCTCCATCGTGGTGAACGGATAGTCCGCAATCTTCGGGCGTGCACTTGAAAGGGCACTCAGCAACGTGCTCTTACCTGCGTTCGGGAAACCCACGAGACCGACGTCTGCAAGCAGTTTCAGTTCCATCACGACGGCCATCTCCTGCATCGGTTCTCCCGGCTGCGCATAGCGGGGAGCCTGATTTGTGGAGGTGCGGAAATTCCAGTTGCCCAGACCTCCTCTTCCGCCTTTCAGGAGAACCTCTTCCTGTCCGTCTTCCGTGATATCGCAGACGTATTCTCCTGTCTCCGCGTTGTAGACTACGGTGCCGCAAGGCACGTCGATATACCGGTCCTCTCCATCGGCCCCTGTGCTGCGGCTCTTACCGCCAGCCTGCCCGTTTGTGGCGAACACATGGCGCTGATAGCGCAAGTGCAGCAATGTCCAATAGTTGCGATTACCCCGCAGAATGACATGACCGCCACGCCCTCCGTCGCCGCCGTCAGGACCTCCGTTGGGCACGTACTTGGCACGACGCATATGCATAGAACCCCTGCCGCCCTTTCCGGAACGGCAGAGGATCTTGACGTAGTCTACGAAATTACTTTCCAATACTTTATTACTGCTTGTCCAAGAAGGCAAAAATCTCCGAAAGCATCACTTCCTTACTGCCCTTCCATGTAAAGGCGTGACGGATGCCCTCTTTCTCGAACCATTTTGCAAGAGGTTCTGTCTGGCTGTGATACACGGCAAAACGCTTCTTGATTGTCTCTTCGTTGTCGTCTGCACGGCCCTGTTCGATAGCTCTGTTGAGAAGACGCTGTAACAGAGTCTCCTCGTCCACGATGAGCTCTATCATCACGCCCATGTCGTCACCGCGCTCGGCAAGCATCGTCTTGAGAGCTTCTGCCTGTGCGATTGTGCGGGGGAAACCGTCGAATATCACGCCTTTTCCCTTCGGCAGCGAGTCGTAAGTCTTTGCCAGGATGTCAATCATCAGAGAGTCCGGCAGGAGCTGTCCCTGGTCAATATATCCCTTGGCGGTCTTACCCAGTTCCGTACCGTTCTTGATTTCTGCACGCAGCACGTCACCGGTGCTGATATGACCCATATTGTAGCGAGCCACGATTTCATCACTGTAAGTGCCCTTTCCCGAACCGGGAGCACCAAAGATAATAATGTTTTTCATTCTTGTATTCTTGTATTATTTTTTCATTCTATCTTCTACGACATAAATACCCTTGAGGTTGCGGCCATATCCGTCGTAGTCCAGACCGTAGCCCACGATAAAGCCGTTAGGGATGGAGAGACAGCAGTAACGGATATCCAACTGCACCTGCAATTTATCCGGCTTGGTGAGCAGCGTGCAGATGTCGATGCTGGCGGGATTGTGACCCTTGAGCGTCTCCAGCATGTGAGCCATCGTGATACCCGTGTCCACAATGTCTTCCACAATGATGACATGGCGGCCGGTGATGTCCACGTTCAGGCCGATAAGTTCGCGCACGTTACCCGTTGTGCCCATACCCTGATAGGACGTCATCTTCACGAAACTTAACTCACAAGGCAAATTCACCTCGCGCATAAGGTCGGCAGCAAAGATGAAACTGCCGTTCAACACACAAAGGAAAAGGGGCTCCTTACCTTCGTAATCGCGGTTGATTTCCGCAGCCACACGCTTCACTTCCCTGTCGAGTTCTTCAGGTGAGATAAAGGGTACAAATCTTCTGTCTTTTACTGAAATGCTGTCCATTGTTCTTCAATTTGTCCACAAATATACAATTTTTTCGGATATGTACCCACGCGTAAGACAACTTTTTTGTACCTTTGTAGCCAAATTGTAATATAACATTGATGAAAAGACTTATTTTCTCTTCCGCAATCCTCGCTGTATTCTGCGTAGCATCGCTCCATACGAGCGCTCAGACGGAGACAGAACAGTTCATACCGGGAAGCACGCTTGAAGGCGTCTGCTACTACCTCCCCCGCACCGCACTGCGCGTGGTGGTCAAGGCCGAAAAAACCGTCACACGCCCTGGCGACTTTGCCAAATACGCATTCAAATACCTGCGTCTGCAGGACGTTCCTGACCAGGTCACCACAACGTGGCAGATCAAGAGCGTCGAACTGCAGCCCTACGGAGTGCCCGACAGGAATAAGGCATACACCATACACCTCAAGAGCAAGACCGTTGCTCCGCTCGTGGGATTAAGCCGCGACGGCATACTGCTTTCCATCAACACGGATGCCGATGAGGAGACACTGCCCGAACTGCCCGAGCGCACACCCGCTCCAAAGCGCGTCAATCCCCGCGACTACATGAATCAGGAGATGCTCTCTGCCAGCAGCATATCCAAGATGGCAGAACTCGTGGCCCAGGAGATTTACGACATCCGCGAGAGCCGCAATGCACTCATCCGCGGCGAGGCCGACAACACGCCCAAAGACGGAGCACAACTGCAACTCATGCTCGACCAACTGGACAAACAGACAACAGCTCTGGAATCACTGTTCAAGGGCACTCAGGAGACCAGCGTTGAGGTGTTCTCTCTCAGTGTGATACCTTCAGAGGTGACCCAGAAGATGCTTCTCTGCCGCTTCTCCCAGAAACTCGGACTTGTGGACGGCGACGACCTCAGCGGCGAACCCATCTATCTGAGCATTGAGAATCTTGAGACTCTTCCCACACCCGTCGTTGACGAGCTGACCAGCAAGAAACTCGCCAAGGTGGAGAAGGGTGTCTTCTACAATGTGCCTGCTCGCATGAAGGCCACCGTGTTCTCTGCCGACCAGAAATACACAGTTCTGGAAACACCCATGGGCCAGTTTGGCAGCGTGCAACTGCTTTCCAACCTGCTCTTCGACAAGAAGACCACCACGAAGGTCACCTTCTTCCAGCAGACCGGCGGCACAAAGGATGTAATGGAATAAAGCTGCGAGGACACAAAAATTAGTCCTCTTACATCTTACTCCGTTTGTCCGTTTGTCCGAAATACAAAAGCCACCTCACGCATTTGTGAAGTGGCTTTTTTAGTAGACAAGTTAACGAGTAGACGAGTTGACAAGTCGGATGTCTTACATCTTACATCTTACCTCTTACTTCTCTACAAAGTATTTCTTTCCGCCTTGGATGTAATATCCACTCTTGGGCTTCTCTGTCAGTCTGCGTCCGTTGAGGTCATAGATGGGCGCGTTGGCATCAACAATAGTTTTTTCAGCAGTCAGTGAGTTGATGGCATCATATCCTTCCGGGAACTGCACAAGACGGAAATTAGAGAACGACATCCAATTGTGAATAATTGAGGTCACACCTCTCACACCAATGCTCACGGTCGCATTTCCCGTCAGTTCAAACTCTAAAGAGGTCTGCTCCCAGCCATTATTGAACAAACCGCCAACACTACTGATGTGCGACATTTCCGCCGTCTCATCACCAGCAAATAGCGTCAGAGCGACATCTCGTTCAGAGCGTCCTATAGCTGTCAGTTGATACTTGCCTGCCGGTAGCGTGATATCCTGTTGGAATGCAACATCCCATGCCGATGCGCCCCAATTGCCGCCATCGAAATATTTGTGGTTGGTGTCACCGCTGCCGTCTGTCCAGGGCTGACCATCAAGTATATTTATGCTGCCGCCGGAACCTTCGCCCCTAACGGTTGTCCATCCATCAACACCCTCTTCTGCTTTCGGATTATTAATATATGATGTCATGTCCGTCGCGCCGTTCACGCCTTCCAGCATAGCACTCGATTCGGCATACTGACGATAGAGGGGCAGCAGCGTCTCCCTTCTGCTTACAGCATCTGCTGCACTTGTCGGTGAAACAGCGGCAGCTGATTCTGCAGCATCCTTCTTCGCTACTGAGGCATAGGGGAAGTTGCGACCCTTGATATCTACCCATGCGTCGTAGCTTGCTTTGGCATCTGTGAAGGCCTTCATTGCCATCTCCAAAGCGTTGACAGCTGTCTGATAGGCTTCTGCCGTTTGTTCGCTCACGGTGGTGTTATTGCTGATGGTCTGAGAGAGTGTTGTGCGCTCAAAGCCTGTGACGTTGACGTATGCCGCATCATTGAGAGTCTCTATTGCTTTCGACAAAGTGTTGGCATGCACTACCGTGGCATCCACCAGAGCCGTTACACCCTTTATCTGGATAACTTCCCAGTTGGTAAACTTCTTTTCGCTCACCATGCCGAGTTCCACAGTGCCGTCGGTCACTGTTACCCCATTGAGCACGGCTGTAGCTATTTCCGAGAATGACGTTGCCCAGTGCACAGGGATATACTGCTTCACGGTGCCGTTGACAGTTTTGGCATAGAGATACACAGCAGTCTCATCTCCTTCGTTAGAGGCAGTCATCTCCGAATCGATACCTGTATCACGCCCCTTTGTGGAGGCTGTAGCTCCGTAGAGCTCTATGCGGTAAGTACCATTGGTGAGACCGGAGAGCGTGCGTGTGAAGACTGTGCCCAACGTAGCACTTCCTCCGTTGAACTTCTCACACACCTGCACGTTGCGTCCGTCGTTGGTGGTTACCCTCGGAGCAAACTGAGTAGAGGTATAGCCGGTGGCACCCGTCCATCCTTGCCAATCGACTGGGAATTCTGACGTCAGGTCTGTCTCTATGTAAATATGATCATCACCACCGTCACCATCGATAGGTAGGATTGTTCCAAATTCGCACCATGGGTGTTCTTCCTTATATGCATCCACAGAAGATTCTGGAACATAAAGCGTAGCAGAACTTAGGGGGACATCTTCAAATGCCCAAAGGTCTGTTATGGGCACTTCCTCTGCCAAACATGTAACTGACTTGAGATTATTGCAACCAAAGTATTTGCAAATCGCTTTATATCAATAGCTTATGCGCTAAACGATAGAAAAGTGATTACCTAGATTCTAAAGAATGGGAAAAGATAATATTTAACATTTTTAACTTTTTTTTGAACCACAAATAACATATAAGTGTGCAATGAATTGATTAAGTCATGGCATTTTATTCTTGAAGTCGTCTTTTCTGGCAATATTACCTCCTAATGTAAAAAGCGACACATTATTTATATAGGAAGGCCATCTATACAACAAGAAAAACGCTATAATTAGCCAATGAAACTTAATTTCAACACTTATAGTATTGTTGTATGAAAGAAATTTTGTATCTTTGCGGTCGGAAATATTTGTTATCATTCCGACCATAATTTATATACAAAATCAATGGAGAATGCAGTAGTACAGCAGATTAGAAAAAGGATTACTCGCAGTAAGTTCGGCGAGATATTCTTTGTTTCATCTTTTCCTCAATATGATGTCGAGTACGTCACCAAACTACTCGCCATATTTGAGAAAGAAGGATTGATTACACGAATAGCCAAAGGAGTGTATGTCAAGGCACGTAAGACACGTTTTGGCATCCTTTACCCTTCGGCTTACGAATTAGTGAAAGAAATTGCTAAACGAGATAAGGCAAAACTTATACCAACTGGAGCCACAGCCGCTAATCGCTTGGGATTCTCAACGCAAGTACCCATGAATACTATTTTTCTGACTACTGGGTCTGGGCGAAAATTGAAATTAGGGAATCGAACAGTGACTCTGAAGCATGGGGCACCTAAGAACTTTGCATTCCGAGGACGTTTGATGCCAGAATTGGTACAGGCATTACGCAGCATAGGTGA
>JAEEGI010027300.1_pt1 | contig 10935 bp, 10 predicted proteins | sample 8958751 | NCBI WGS metagenome assembly JAEEGI01 (sample SAMN16246545, study PRJNA631951) | gut metagenome | biome: gut microbiome; feature: rumen; material: KS-attached | host: Bos | place: Iran: Karaj | collected 2018-10 | reverse complement strand
TACGAGAAGGATAGTGAATAGTTTATAGTGAAGAGTGAATAGTGAATAGTTACCTTGTGAGCGGCATAAACAATGAAAGTTGCCGTAGCAAAACTAACCATAACTATTCACTAATCACTATTCACTATAAACTAACCATAACTATTCACTTTTCACTATAAACTATTAACTGTTAACTGCTCAAGCGACGGAACGACGATACGACCGCGGTGAAGGGTCAACAGGCCCTCGTCCTGCATCGCGTTAAGTGAACGTGAAACGTCGAGGCGGCTGTCGCCAACCTCGTCGGCCAAACGGGTCATCAGGATGCGGAACTCCTTATGGCCAGCAGGATAGGTAGAATGGTCGTACAGGAAACGGACAATGCGCCCGCGGAGTGTCAGCGGCGGACGACGCCACTGCTGTAGCTGGCGGCGCTGCGACAACGTGGCCAAAAGGTTGAGAAAGTTCAGACGGACAATCAGGAAGCTGTCGAGCAGGCGGAGCACCTCTTGCTTCGACAGCGTGATGAAGTGCGACTCACTGACGGTGCGTGCTGAGCATGTAAAGCGTGGCGACGCTCCGAAGAGCACGTCGGGCTGAATAATCCAAGGCGCTGAAAGCTCCTCAACGACGGCATAGCCACCGTCCACACTACGCGTTGTCAGGCTAAGACACCCGCTGATGAGGAAAAAGAGCTGCTCGCACGGCGATCCGGCGGTAAGGACCTGCGTGTCGGCAGGCAGCTTCAGGAAGCCAAACTTCGTATTGCCTGCCATCTGGAGCAGTTCCGTGCGGCTCAGCCCTTGGAACAGCTGAAACTTCAGCAGATGGTCGTAGAGCTGGAACTGAGTGTTGGCAGAGGGTAAAGCGAGTGAGGCCATAGCAGTGGGCAAACAAACTATTTTTCTATTTCCATTGTCAGCGACGGCGAGTACCAGACAGCCAGTTCGCCCTGCTCGTCAGTGTAGATCAGATAAGCCATCAGTTCGGGGTGACGCTCCAGCACGCTGCGCGTACCGTCTAAGCCAAGTACCATGAACGATGTGGCGTAGGCATCGGCCACGGCACACTGGTCGGCAAGCACCGTCGCCGAAAGAATGTTGTGCTGTACGGGATAGCCCGTCCGCGGATCGATGGTATGGGCATACTTGCGCCCGCCCTGATAGTAGAAGTTACGGTAGTTGCCGCTGGTCGCCATGGCACGGTCGGTGACGTTGAGCACCGTCTGCAGCTCACCGCCATCGAGGCTGAGCGTGTCGTCGGTGGGCTTCGTGACGCCAATACGCCAGGGCAGCCGCTTGGGGCTGATGCCCTTGGTGATGACCTCGCCGCCGATCTCGACCATGTAGTTGCTGACATTGAGACTGTCGAACATGCGTGCCACCACATCGCAGCCGTAGCCCTTGGCAATGGCACTGAAGTCCAGCTGCGAACGTATTTTCAGCAGGCTGTCGACCTGTTGCGGCGTGGGCATCTTCTCATGCTTGAAACCGAAGCCCCAGGCGTTGACAAGGGGTGCAACGGTGATGTCGAAAGCGCCGTCGGTCTCGCTATTCACTTGCTGCGCCAGCTCGTACACCTCGTTGAACATATCGCTACGCGGTGGCTGCTCACCACGGTTGATGGCCGACACCGTCGACTCACTATTGAACATCGAGAACTCACCGTCGACACGGGCGAGGGCTGCCTCAATGGCTGTCTGAAGGTTGTCACGGTACTGATAGGTGATGTTATAGACCGTGCCGAACACCATGCCCGAATCCTTCTGATAAGGCACCAAACGCTGTTCGCGGGCAATAAAGATAGTACCCACGATGAGCAGCACCAGCAATGGCACTTGCCAATAAAGTGACTTCTTTTTCACCATGCTTCTAATATCTATTCTACTTTACCTCCACATCTCCTCACCTCCACAACTCCTCACCTCCTCAACTCCTCAGCTCCTCAACTCCTCATCTCCTCATCTTGCCTTATAGTTAGGGATGTGCATGTGGCGGTTACGGCGCTCGTCACGGCAGGCCGAGACATGCAGCCAGAAGCGCGTGCCGCCGCCCGCAAACTCGTAGAGCATCTGATCGAAACGGCAGTTGTTGACGATGAACGTGTACCAGCGGCGGCCTGTCTCGCGGTCGGGCAGCCACAGGTCGGCGGCTTCACCACGCATGTGCTGCGAGTTCTCGGCGCCGTGCACGGCGATGTTCAGTTCCGGACAGCGGTAGCCGCTGTTGATGCGGATGGGGCGTCCGGCGTAGGCACGCAGCGGCTCGAGCACCGTGCGGCACAGGTGCGTCAGGTTCGCGATGGCCACGCAGTCGGGTTCGTTACTGATGTTCAGGCGCTCCGCCGTCGCGGAGCTGACGAACTCACTCAGCTTGAAGTGAGGCGTCAAGTGGAAGTCTTGCTTTTTCATTGCTTCATTTGTTGTTAGTGATACAATTTTTGCAAAACTTCTTCCCGGGTTGAAGCTTTTTGCGAGGGCAAAGGTACGGCCTTTCTTCCAACTGGAAAAAACGTCAGGATTGTCAGAACGCTAAAGATTGTTACACGAATGGAAACGCCTGTGATCCAGAGATTTAAAAATACAAAAATCTCCATCGGCATCCCATCGTCTGACAATAGTCCCCTTTTGTCAGAAAATGTCAAGCTTCTTATCAAATATAATCTTCTTTCTCAAGTCGATTAGTAAGAAGTTTTATTGATGGTCTGCCTTCGGCACAACGCGAATATACGTTAATTAGCCGCGAATCAGTCGTTAATTGTTCTTTGCAAAGCGTTTACGACCCATTCGTGTTTTTATTCGCGCATATTCACGTTTAGAAAAAGATTATCGTGAATAATGTAGGATAACTTTTCCTCCTCTTTTTTTGCAAGTTTCCAAATAATTTCGTATCTTTGTCCCGCAAAAGGTATTTGGTTGTTAATTCTTTAGGAAATAAAGCTATAACGATGGAAAGACGACAGGTGATTGAAAGCATTCGTCAGGTGGGACTCAAAACTCTCCCGCCGAATAGTATCTTGCTACTATTTGGCTCACAGGCACGTGGTGATGCCAGCAGGGATTCCGACTGGGACCTGCTCATCCTGCTGGACAAGCCAAAGGTCTCTCTCGATGACTACGGCGTCAGCTATCCATTCCGTGAATTGGGATGGGACTTGGGCGAAGAAATCAACCCGCAGGTTTACTCCAAGAAAGAATGGGCTGACTATAGCTTCACCCCTTTCTACAAAAATGTTGAACACGACAAACAAGTGATTCTATGAGTCTAACAAACGAGGACAGAGAGCTAATCATTCGCAAAGAACTGGAAAGAGCGCACGAAACCTTTGAGGAAATAGAGGTAATGCGTCAAGCAGGCAAGTGGAATGGTGCTGCTAATCGCATTTACTATTCTGTTTTCCACGCTGTCAATGCGCTTTTCATTTTTGACGGACTACAGACCGTCCGCCATAAAGGGTCACACGCACTTTTTAGTCAGCAATATGTGAAGACAGGCAAACTACCCTCTGATTTTGGTCGCTTCTATAACAACTTGCAGACTTTGCGAGAGAAAAGTGATTATAACTGTTTTTATGATGTAGATGAGCAGGATGTAATTGCAGGAATGGATAAAGCCCATTTATACATCGATGCAATAGAAGCCTATATAAACAAGTGACATTTGGAAAAGCATTTAACCCCTACCGCCTATGACATATACAAACAGGCAATAAGGACATATAGAAATTGAAGCGTCCAGCTTAGAATCTTTTCTCCTGAAATTTCGCCAAAATTAAGAGACGACCAAGAGTAAAAGCAAGGATGCTCACGCCATCGGCGTGGGCTTTTACTCGTAGATGGTTGCAAGGTGTTTGCCAATACCTCCGGAACGTAGACGAAGTTAGAAGTCCACGTTTTGTCATATTTCAATCGACTATACATCGTAACTATAAACTTAAAAAATACAACTAATTATGAAAAAGAAATTATTCCTTCTATGTTCGGCCTTGGTGTGGACAGTCGCACTAATGGCTCAAGAAATCTCTGTGGTTGCCCCAAATGGCAATACACAGCTATACACCACGCTCACGAAAGCCATCGAGGGCGCTGCGAACAACAGTACCATTTATCTCCCCGGAGGAAGATTTGCCATCCATGACAGTGTAAGAATCACCAAGCCGCTCACCATCATCGGCATCGGGCATTACCTGAGTAATGACGGAAATGAGGATGGGCGCACGTTCATTGATGGCCATCTTAGTTTTGATGAAGGAAGCAGTGGGAGTAGTGTGATGGGGTGTTATCTCGAAAAAAGTATTAACATTGGTACTAATTTAGGCCACGGATACGAATCAACCGTTAATGATTTCACTCTAAGATACTGCAATGTATGGGATGTTTGTGTAAACAGTTCTTCGACAGGAACAAAAATCAATCAGAGCTACATTCGAGCTGTAATCTATTTTAATAACACAAGTGGGGATGTGACTAATAACATAATGTCAAGCATTCACAATATGAATGGTGGTACAATAAGCAATAATCTTTTTCCGAATTATGTAGATTTAAGTAGCGTTAACAATGTCACCATATCTGATAATGTTTTTGTGCGAGGAGTTTATCATTCTGGTTCTGGAGTATCAGTATATCACAATCTATTCTTCGGCGTGACGTGGGGAGAAGATTGTCTCGACTTGACCGATATGAATCGGTCTGATGTCTTTATAAAAGATGATCGCATTGCCTCAACGTCGAATTATCATTTCAAAACCGACTATAAACAATATGAAAGCCAATATGGTATATATTCCGGCACGAGTTTCAACGACAAGCAAATGGCACCCGTTCCCTATATCATCGCTAAGCAGGTGGCTTCGGAGACCGATGCTGAGGGTAAGCTGAACATCAAAATTCGCGTGAAGGCAAGCGAGTAAACAACTATAGTATAAAGAATCAACTCTAAACCTTTACTATCATGATAAAGAAACTATTCGTCATATTGATAGCATTTGCGTGTACAGCTACGCTGATGGCTCAGGAGATTACGGTGGTTGGCTCCAATGGCACCACCCATTTTTACCGTACGTTGACTCAGGCTATTGAAAAGTCTACCGACAACTGTGTCATCTACTTACCAGAAGGCGGCTTTGCCATACACGACTCAGTAAAAATCACCAAGAAGGTTACCATCATCGGCGTGGGCCATCGCGGAAAGCAAGGCAAGGTGGACGGCGTGACCAACATCGGCGGCAACCTCTTTTTCGAGGAGGGCAGCAACGGCAGCTCGGTGATGGGATGTTACTTGGGAGGAACGCTGAACGTGAACGTGAGCGACTTCTTGCTGAGGTACTGCAACGCGGGAAACATCAACGTAGTTTCCACGTCCGTCGGCACTATCATTAACCAGAACTACGTGCGCGGCGACATCAACTACAACAATGCGCGTGGAACGGTGACAAACAACATCCTGAGACGTGTGAACAACATGAATGGAGGAACCATCCGATATAATGTTTTCGCACGGGACACCTCTTTGGGAAATGTCTCCAATGCATTTATCTCCGATAACGTCTTCGTGGTATGGGGTAGCCATTCCGGTTCTGACATCAAGGCATACCATAACCTTTTCATCGGTGCGGAGTGGGGCGATGATCCCCTCAACCTGACTGACGTGACGGCTGCGGATGTGTTCAAGAAAGACGATGGCGTGACAACCTCGTCGGACTATCATTTCCAAGAAGGTTACAGCCAGTATGAAATCAAATACGGAATATACGCCGGCACAGGATTTAAAGACATACAGGCAGCTCCAGTCCCTGGCCTTATTGTAAGGAAAGTAGATGAGCAGACGAACACGTCGGGTCAGCTCAAAGTTCAAGTGCGGTTAAAGCCGGCAGAATAAAGACGAGCCCTGAAATATGAGAAGAGAGATTTTGTTCATGTTAATCTGCCTGATGGGTTGCCAACACATAGCCGCTAACCCGGTGACGGACTCTCAGGCAAGGAAGTTCTCGATGACCACGAGAATGTTCCTCAAAGAACTGGATGACGGCGGTTTCGACCCCGTGAAGCAGGAGGCGAGGCGAAAGGCGAGAATGAAGCAACACGGCTTGCTGAAACCTGAAACCCTCCGCCGCAGCAAGAACGATGGACGTTTCTATGCCGCCCCCGATACCATCAACGGTCGTGCCTACGTCTCTGCCTTCATCACACTTGAGGACAACAACGACGTGAGTGCATTGGAAGCTCTCGGCGTGCAAGTCCAGTGTAAGTTCAATGATGGCATCATCACGTCAGAGATACCGGTTGATAAGATTAACGATGTGGCGGCAATGAGTGATGTGAAACGAATTAGCGTGGCGCGGATTTTGAAACCATGCACAAACCATGGTCGTATGTACACCAACACAGATGACATTCTTACCCTTTCCGCCGATGCACTTAGAGCAGGCATCGATAACAAGTACGATGGTAAGGGCGTCCTCCTTGGTATCATTGATACAGGTATTGACTTCCAACATATAGCGTTCAAGGACAAAGACGGTAATAGCCGCATTGTTGGTGGATATATGTGGAATGGAAAAAAGGAAACAGACTACAACCAGAATAATATAAATAGTGCTACTACTGATGATAAGACTATGGACCATGGCACTCATACGGCATCAACAGCTGGAGGTTCCAGTGTTATCATTGATGGTAACAATGTAGTTGTGACTGACGAACATGCCAACGCAACTTATGGTGGAATGGCTCCTAATGCTGATTTGTTCCTTTGTGGAATTTGTCATTTAGAAGACACATACATCGCCAATGCATTTGAAAGAATTATTTCTTATGCAGATTCCTATAATCAGCCAGTCGTAGTTAGTAACAGCTGGGGAGGCATGCAAGGGCCAAGAGATGGTTCTGGCGAATTCTCAGATATTTTGAATAGCTTTTTCAACAGCAGCAAACCAAATCACATTTGTCTTTTTTCATCTGGGAACAGTGTAGGAAATAGTTATAATGGTGAGGGAGGTGGTATTTATGTTTCAGATTTGGCTAGTAAAAATAACCCATTAGGCACTATCATAAGGGGATCCTTTCCACCATACTATGATGGTGGTTTTGCATATTGTGGCCAGTTGGCCTATGCATGTCCTAGGTTTGTTAATGGAGTTAGTTTAGAGTGTAAGCTGTATGTCCTAAACAACAGTACAGGTGAGATAATTGCCACAATACCAATTACGGAAAGTGGAGTGGTATCAGGACTTCACAACTATTATTACGGAGATTTGTATGTTGAATTCGAAAATAATGATACTGGTGGTGTGCTCCTTTATACGAAACATGATGTGAATGATTACTATTCCTATGAATTCATTGTGTCAAAAAGTACCCATACCACAACAAAGAATGGAAACACATATAATGATAGTGATTACACATTGGCTTTCGAAGTGTATCCAAAAAATGGGAATGCTGTCATTGACATGTGGGGTGAGGTGTCTTATTTTACTAACCATTTAAGAACAGACGATCATAACTGGATAGCAGGGTCGGACGACTTCTCTGTTGGCCCTGAAGTAACAATTAAAAACACAATATCTGTCGGAGCCTATGTCACAAGAGCCGCAGGGAAAGACTACAAAGGAGATTGGCATTTGATTAATGACAGAGCATATTCTTTTGGTGACATCGCTCCTTTCTCTAGTTATACTACCGCAGAAAAAAGCCTTACCGGGGAATTCTATCCTTGGATAACAGCACCAGGAGCTTTGGTTATCTCAGCGGTTAATAGTTTTAATGAATCTGGCAACTATCTGAAGGATAATTTTGACGAGAAAACTTATCGTGTTAATAGCAACAAGACTTATCCTTACGGTACAATGGAGGGCACCTCTATGTCTTGCCCCGTTGTTGCTGGCATCGTAGCCCTTTGGCTGCAAGCTGCGAAGGAGAAAGGACTGGAATTGACGACCAGTGATGTGAAGCAGATAATGGCAGAAACGGCAATTAAAGACGAGTTTGTTACCGGTGCAAATTCCACTCACTTTGGCAATGGTAAGATTGACGCGTTGGCAGGTCTAATAAAGGTCCTTGCGAAAGCCAATGTCGTTGATAACCTTTCTGTTACAAACTTAGAATTAATTGATGGCGATATGGAGAGAGGTTTGATAGATGGTACCAGCGTACGTGGAACGGTATATATAAAAAACAACGATACCGTGATAAAGAATGCAGATGTCATCATCGGGCTGACTGATGTGGAGACGCCGCAGGCAACAAAGACCAATAATTTCAGTGTGTCAATCGCTCCGAATACAACCGTTGGCTATAACTTCAGCTTCGATAACCTAACTGATGGACACCATTATGTTATCACAGTCTCGTATGCAAACGGCACGGAGTTCTATCAGTCGTCCCAACTACTTTGCACGACTAACGGCATGGGAGAGGTGGAATCGGGCGACCAAGCTCTAACGGCATTTGAATACTGGTTCGATGGTAATATCAGCTCACGGCAATGGGCTAGCTTGAGTGGTACATACAAAGTGGTGAATGTAGGTATTGATGCCACGCAGCTGGACGACGGCATCCATAAGTTCAGCTTCCGCGTCAGGCAATCTGACGGGAAATACTCTGCTGTCAGCAGCTCGCTTTTCCTGAAGACTACTCCAGGTGAGGCAACGCGTCTGGAATATTGGGTTGATGGTGACATTACAACACGTAAGTACATTGAGGGGCAGAGCGTTTCTGCTGGAGGCTTCATGGTCAACGACTATTTGGACCTGAGCGGCGTAACGCCGGGTGTCCACCGCCTCTTCCTGCGTGGGCGCAGTGCCGACAATAAGGTTGTTTCTGCCGTTACCTCGGTGCCCATTCTCGTAAAACGGCCCATGCCAGAAGGCAACAAGGTGGTGTATTGGATTGACGACAATGTTGACCAGCAGGAAAGTATCAGCTTCGATAACTCCTCTGAAGTCAACTCTCTTGACCTGGACTTGTCAGACTACACAAAATACCCTGTTGGTTTCCACAGGCTCAACATGAAATTAGCCTTGCAAGACAAGGGAGAGAGCGCCATCCTTTCTGACGGCTTTTTCAAGTCTCCAGCTGGTCAGGCCACACGCCTTGAATATTGGCTTGACGGCGATTATAAGAACACTAGCAAAAGCATTACTGGTCAGGCCACTGACGGGGAATACATCTTCAACAGGACTTTGGATTTGAACAATGTAACACCCGGTGCTCACCGTCTTTTCATGCGTGGCAAGAGTTCTGATAACAAAATCGTATCAGCTACCACCTCCGCCCCCATCATGGTGAAGTCGCGTTATAACCCGGAAAGAGCCACAATGGAGTCCTATATGCTTGTGGTAGACAAAGACAGCATAGCGTCGACAGGGCCGATGAGCGCCACAAATGAGGCGGAACTCGACTATACGCTGAATGCCGGCCTTCTGGCTGAGGGCACGCATACGCTGAAGTATACTTTCTGGAACTCGTTCGGCAGATCCGTTACCGATGAGTCTTCATTCTGGGTTTCAAAGCTTGCGGCTATTCTCGGCGACGTCAACAACGATGGTCAAGTGGGTATCGGCGACATCGTGGCTGTCACGAACGTCATGGCGGGCATCACCACCGACAGCAGCGTCGTGGCCCGTGCCGACGTGAACGGCGATGGCCAGGTGGGCATCGGCGACATCGTGGCCATCACGAACATCATGGCGGGCGTAGGAAAGTGAAAAGTGATAAGTGAAAAATGACAAGTGAAAGAATCCATCCCACCAGTAACATGGCGGGATGGATTCCTTCTTTTTCACATTTTTGGGCAAATCTCAAAATGTTTTGACGGAAAACATGTAGAAATCTCACAATTTCTCCAGTTTGTCAATGAGTCGCTTGGCTTTGTGGGGATTGTTGGGGTCGGCTTGCTTCTTGATCTCGCTCTGCAGTGACTCCTGCTTTGAGGGTACGATGGCGCCGGAGGACATCTGGATCCAGAGCAGGCGCTGGAGCACCTCCGCCATGTGGTGACGGCTGCCACTGTTCCAGGCGAGCAGTTTCCTGTGTGCATCGCTGCATGTCCAGATAAGATAGTTGATGAAGTTGGCCTGCCAGCCGTTGACGAGCACTGCTTTCTGCTCTGTGACGGTCACCAGCACGTGGTGCTCCAGTAGACGGATGAACATCAGGTAGGCATCGTAGTAGCGAGCAGGGGCGATGTAGAAGTCGAGCTGGCGGGCCAGGAAGCGGGAGCGCTCGTCGTCGTTCAGCAGCTGACAGTGGGGGACAAACATGAGGTGACTCTGATAATCCCTCATCAGATCCATGGCTAAACGCTCGCGCCCGGTATAGCTCTCAAAAGGCATGTCAAGGGCAATGCTTTCGTAGTATTCAAATAACTTCTCAAGGGTGAAACCGCCATTCAAGTTGCCAAAACGGGGAGCATCAGCCGGGCCTGCAGACAAAGATCCCTGATCTTTGCCTGGCATACGTCTGCCGATGTCTTTCCGCTTTGCCATAGGGCGTAGGGGGTTAGGTGAATACTAAGACTACTTTTATAAGACATGTATTTATGATTTAAGGACGTGGGTTATCCTTGTTTTTGGCGCGAAGCCATTCTGACCACGTTTGCAAAAATACAAAATATATACGAAACTAGAAAGAAAACAAATGATTATTTAACAAAAAATAAGGGTTGGGAGTAAAGGAGTAAAGGAGGTAAAGGAGGTAAAGGAGTAGGGAGGTAAAGGAGTAGGGAGGTAAAGGAGGTAAAGGAGTAAAGGAGGTGAGGAGTTGTGGAGTTGTGGAGATGAGGAGTTGTGGAGATGAGGAGTTGTGGAGATGAGGAGTTGTGGAGTTGTGGAGATGTGGAGATGAGGAGTTGTGGAGATGAGGAGATGAGGAGTTGTGGAGATGAGGAGTTGTGGAGTTGTGGAGATGTGGAGATGAGGAGTTGTGGAGATGAGGAGATGAGGAGTTGTGGA
>JAEEGI010027299.1_pt1 | contig 10936 bp, 5 predicted proteins | sample 8958751 | NCBI WGS metagenome assembly JAEEGI01 (sample SAMN16246545, study PRJNA631951) | gut metagenome | biome: gut microbiome; feature: rumen; material: KS-attached | host: Bos | place: Iran: Karaj | collected 2018-10 | reverse complement strand
AAAAAACAAAAAAAGAAATACAAAATTTAAAAATACTTATTTTTTAATTCCTATGTATAAAAAAAAATGAATAAAAACTGAAAATTAAAATCAAAAAAACTATAATTTAAAATATTTAAAAAAACCTTTAAAAAATGTCAATATTAAATAAAAAAAGAGAAAAAGAATCTTATACAATAACATTAGGTTATTTACCAAAAGGAGGATATTATTATATAAGTGACACATTAACAGAAGGAAATAAAATAAAGTTTCCAATAGAAACTTCAATAATTCCTGAAGAACCTCCAATAATATTAACAGAAATAAAAAAATTTAAAAACTCCAATTTTTTTACCTTCATATTCAAGTTAGTTTAATTTTGATAATATAAATGAAATTGAAATAAATTCTCTTCCTGAATTTTTCTGTGGAAAATATCAGTCAAAACAAAAGAAAAATATAAATATTATAGAAATTTTATTATTAATTTATATAGAGAAAACCCTAATAAAAATTTAACTGCAACTAATTCTATAAAACATTTAGTTGTTGATGGAGGATCAATTTTAAGAATTCATGCTTTTTTAGAACATTGGGGTTTAATTAATTTTATAGTTGATCCTATTGAAAAACCTAATAATTTTTATTTACCTAAACCTTTTAACTTTAAATCTCCTGTTTATATTGATAATTCTTTTTTAATTTGTAAAAATAATCATTTTAATAATAATAATAATAATATTGATAATAGTAATAATAAAAATAATGAAAATAATAATTTAAGTGCTAATGATAATACTAATAATAATTTAAATGAAGAAAAAAATAATATTGAAGGGGAAAATAAAAAAAGAATTTTATATCCTTTAAATGAACATAAAGATAATATTTATAGGAAATATTTTTCAGAAAATCCATATGTAGTAAATAAACAAATTAATTTCTTAACAAAAAATTATAGACCTAAATGTGATATGTGTTTAAATTTATGTGAACTTGATTGGTATATTACAAAAGAAAATCCATTTAAAGATTTATTAAATAATAATTTATTAAATGATGACCATAAAAAAAATAAAATGTTAATAATATGTGAAAATTGTTATGAAAAAGGAGAATTTATTTATGGATTAAAAAAAGAAGATTTTGAAATATCAAATGTATATAATTTATTTTCTGAAGATCCTATTAATGAAAAATTAAAAGATAAATTAGAAAATGAAAAATGGTCAAATGAAGAAAATAAATTATTATTAGAAGCTATTGAAAAATATGGAGAAGGAAATTGGGATGAAATTTCCAAAGTTTTTAATGGAAAAAAAACTAAATTAGATTGTATTATTCATTTATTACAATTTCCTTTAAAGGACAATTTATCTTTTACAGAAAATAAAAAAGAAGAAGACAAAGAAAAAAAAATGGAAGTTGAAAAAAATGAAAATGAAAACTTAAATAATAAAAATAATATAAATAAAGTAATTTTCTTTGCAAAAATGTTTGATAAATATATAGGAAATAATCAAAAAGAAAAAGAATTAGAAAAAACAAAAAATTTAAAAGAAACAATATATAAAACATATGTAAAAAGTATAATAAAAAGTAATGAATTAAAAAATAAAGAAAAAGAAGAAATGAAAAAAATAATGGATTACTTAATATATTTACAAATGAAAAAAGTAGAAATAAAATTAAATTTTTTTAATGATTTTGAACAATTGATTGAATTTCATAAAAATAAATTTAAATCTTGTGAAAGTCAATTATTTCAAGATAGATTTAAATTAACTGAACAAAAAGCAGAAATTATTTCTGGTATTAACCAAGTTAAAGATGCTTCTAAAGGAAATCATGATATTAAAAATATTAAAAAAGATAAATTTAATATTGAACAAGAATTAAAATTATTAGAATTATAAAAAAATCAATTATCTTAATTACTTAAATAATCTTTTTTAAATATATTTATATTTTATTTCATAAATAAAAAAAAAGATTTAAATTTATAAAGAAAAAAAATGTTTAAAATAAAAAGTTTTTCCGAATCCACAGGTTTTAAAAATCCAGAATCAAAAAATTTATCTAATAATTTAACTAGAAATATATTAAGAGGAAATTTAACAATATATAACAATAATAATTCAAGAAATTTTGAATTAACAGAAAATAGATTAAAAACAAATCCACCAACATATTATATAAGAAAAGTTACAACACCATATAATTATGATATTAATAAAGTTTCTTTAGCTTATTCAAATAAACAAAGTAATGAAGAAATTTTTACTGAGAAAGTTAAATATATTTTAAAAAAAGAAAGTAAAGGAAGTATAACTTTAAATGATATTATGAGTCAAACAACAAAAAGTAAAGATTCATTTTTACCTAATGCTTACATTTATTATGATTACATTAATAAAAATCCTAAATTATTAAAAGGAAATGATTTAAGTTTAAATAAAAGAAATTGTAAGAGTTTGAGGAATAAATGGGAAAAAACTGATGTTTTAAATTCTGAGTTGCTCAAAGAAATTTATAGTAAAACAAATAATAATTATTTTAATAAGAATTATAATATAGAAGGGAATTTTCATGATAATGGTAAAGAAGAAAATGTAAATGATAATATTAATGATAATAAAAAAGAAGAAAATGATAATAATGAAAATAAAGAAGAAGAAGAAAAAAAAGAAGAAAACGATTTAAATGAAAAGACAAATATAGTAGAAAACACTAAAACAGAAAACAATGATAAAATAGAAAATTCAAATAATAAAACAAATAATACTATTATTCATAAAAAAAATGAATCTCCAAAAAAAGAAAACACAAATAAAGACGAAAGAAGAAAAATAGAAGAAACTTTAATTGAAAAAGAAAATATGATTCCAAAAATATCAAAAAAAGATGAAATAAAATACAAATATATATTAAGTGATCCATTTAACTTAAGAAATGAAAATATATTTAAAAGCAAATCAGGAGAAAAATATTTATTTAACTCAAAAGAAGAAAATAAAACAAATAAAATATATATGAATTACTTAAGTAATTCAAGTTGGATTCCAAATGTTCCAAAAAGAATAAATTATTGTGGTCATACTTCAGTTCATTATAATATTATTTCACCAGAAAAAAAATCTATTTTTAAAACAAGAGAAGAAATTGATAATAATCAAATTAAAATTCATCATAAAGTCAAATCTGTTTCTAATATTATTGATTTAAATTGGGAAAGTTCCCCTCATATTACTCAACAATTTGTTAATTCTATTAATTCTAATTCTAATTATTTTTCAAGGAAAAAAAATGTAGGAGGATGCCATTTAGATTTATTTCATACTTATAGGGAAACTTGCCCACATCCTTTTAGTTAAGGATATTTATTTGTTTATTTATTTTTTTTGAGATAGTTAATATATGATAATAAAAAATAATATAAAAAAACACAATAAATAAAAAATACTTTTCAATTTAAAATTATTCAAAAAAATAAAATTAATTAAATTAAAAAAAAATGGAAGAAGAAGGAAAAAAAAAGAAAAAAATAAACATATTATACAGTAATATTCCATTTAATATAGAAAAAGAAGGAATATCATCAGATTTAATAATAGAAAAATATAAAAATATGTCATTAGAATTAATATGTTTAATATGTTTAAATATAGTATATGATCCAATAATGTGTGCAAAATGTGGAGGAATATTTTGTAAAAGTTGTATAAAACAATTAATGAAAACTTCAAATAATTGTCCAAATAAATGTATATTACAAACAAAATCAATAGATAGAATATTACATAATCTTTTAGATAAATTTGAATTAAATTGTTTTTATAAAAAAAATGGTTGTAATAAAATAATATTATATAGTGATTTTGTTAAACATTGTAAAAAATGTGAATATTCTTTATATAAATGTAATTCACCTAATTGTAATTTTATTTCAATAAAAAAAGATATTATTTCACATGTTGAAAAATGTCCTTATAGAATTGAAAAATGTCCTTTTTGTAAAGAAGTCGTTAAATATATAAATTTTGAATCTCATTGTAATAAATGTTTAAATAAAAAAATAAAATGTATATTATGCAATAAAGATTTATTATTAAAAGAATTAGATTCTCATTTAAAAATTTGTGATATGGCTTTAATTGAATGTGAGAAATGTCATTATAAATTTAATAGAAAATATTATTTTGAAAAACATTATTTACAAAATGATTGTAGTAAAGAATGCTTAATTAATCAAGTTGAATATTGGAAAAATAAATATTATCAATTACAAAATAATTTATCTTATGAAAATGTAGAAGAAAAAATAATAAATGAAGATAATAATAATAAAAATGTCTATTCATTGGAAAAAATAAAATCAAAAGATGATTTAAATGGAATAATATATTCATTATTAGATTTAAATAAATATGAAGAAAATTTAATAGCAATCGGAAACTGTCAAATAATAGAATTTTATATAATTCCAGAATTTAACAAAAAATTTCAATTAGAAGGTCATCAAAATTACATTTGGGATTTAATATATTTAGAAGAAATAAATAAAGAATTGATAGTAAGTGCTTCTCAAGATAAAACAATAAAATTATGGAATATATTAAATAAAAATTGTCTAAAAACTTATATTGGACATGAAAATTGGGTAACATCAATAACATTAGCATATAATTTTAATACAGATAATTATAATTTATTAAGTAATTCATATGATCATAAAATATATATTTGGGATTTAAATAATGAAAAATCAATAGATAATATAGAAAATGTTTTTGGTAAAATAGTTTCAGCATTAAATAATTTTAATAAAAGTTTTATTATATATGGAAATAATAATAATGAATTATGTATATATGATATAACAAATAAGAAAGAAAAATTTAAAATGAAAGGTCATACACAATTATTAAGTTGTTTTTGTGATTTAGGAGAAATAAATAAAAATTTAATTTCAACTGGAGGAGATGATAATAGTATTAAAATATGGAATTTATCAATTGAAAAATGTATTTGTACTTTTAAAGGACATACTTCTAGTGTAATTTGCTTAGTATATTTTAACTTTAAAAATAATCATTTATTAATTTCTGGAAGTGATGATAAAACTTTAAGAATTTGGAATTTAAATCCTAATTCTTATCAATGTTTAATGGTTTTTGAAAGTGAGAGTTGGGTTAAAAGTTGTATTTTCTTAAAAGGAGGATTAATTTTATTTCATGGACAAACTGGTTCTATTGAGTTGAATAAAATTAAAAAAAATTAATTTTTTTTCTTTATATTAGTTTTTTTATATTTTTTCCAAAAAATAACATTATTTATTTTGGATAATATATTTTAGAATTTGATAAAAAGTAAATTAAAAATGAAAATTTATTCGAAAAATAATGGAAATTTTAATAAAAAAAATATTAAAAAAATAAATAAAGGAATTCATAAAATTTCTTTTGATGAATCTTCAATAACAAATTATTATCATAAAGAAGAAAATAAATTAAAGACTTTTCAAAATATTTCAAAAGAGAAAAATAATACATTAAATAATTCATATAATATATATTCAAAAAATTCAACAAAGAGAAATTCCTTTAATGAAAAAGAGAAAATAAAATATAACATTAAAGCAGAAAATAAAAGTTTTTTTTTTCATTATATAAAAAAATCATTATATGAAGAAGAAAAAAAAGGAAATGAAATAATTAAAAAAGAAAGAGAAAAATTAGAATCTTTAAGAAGTTCATATATTAATAAAAGAAAAAATTTAGAAAAAAAAACTTTTTCAGGAATTAAAATAGTTACTTATTTTAATGATAATGAATTAGAAAATTGTAATATACCTTTTTTTCAAATTGGAAAAATGAAATTAAAAGATTGGTTAAAAAAGTATAATATGTTATTATCAGGATTAGTATTATTTAATTTACCGGATTCTTATAAATTACAAATAACAAATAATAATGATTTAAGTGATTTTAATTTAAAGTTGAATGATATTAAGTTTCAAAATCAAAATGAAAATACTGTCAATGAATCCCATGATAATATTAATAATAAATCTCATGATAATATTAATAATAAATCTCATGATAATATTAATAATAAATCCCATGATAATATTAATAAAAAATCTAATGATAATATTAATAATAAATTTAATGATAATTTTAATAATAAATCTAATGATAATATTCATGATATATCAAAAGATGATAATAATATTGAAAAAGGTATGATAAATGAAAAAAAACTTTTTCAAAAGAAAATTAAAAACCATAATTCATTAGAAAAAGGAAGAAATAATATAACATATAATCCAAATTTATTTAGTCCAGATAATAAAAATATAATTAAATCTTTCATGAATAAAACTTTTTGTTCAAAAGAAAAAGAGATTAAAAGAAGTGAAAAAATTGTTAAAACACCTCTTAAACTTTTTCATAAAGTCACTGATTTGATATTAAAAAAAGAAATAAATAAATTAAAAGAAGAAAAAAAGAATAGTTTAAACAAAAATAATTCAAACTTGATTAAAAAATTTTATTCTCAAAGAAAACCTTTGATTAATAAACAAAATATTTTAGAAGTTGATTTTGAAAATAATAAAAAAAATGATAAAGAAAAAATAAAAAATTTTCAAGAAAAAATATTAAAAATTTCTGATAATTTAGGAATTAAAAATCCATTAAAACCAATAAGAGAAATGAAAAAAGAAGGTTCTGATAGTAATTTAAAAAAAATTACAAATATAACAATGAAAAAATCAATTGTGAAAGATGAAAAAAAAATTGAAAAAAAAGAAGAAAAGAAAGATAATGTTAAAGAAGTTAAAAAAGATGATAAAATTATAATTAATCAAGAAGATAAAAAAGAGATTATAAAAAAAATAGAAAAAGAAAGAAATATAAATATTAAGGATAATGTTAAAGAAGCTAAAAAAGAAGATAAAACAGTAATTAATAAAGAATATAAAAAAGAAAATATAAAAGAAGATAAAAAAGAAGAGAAAAAAATAGAAAATAAATTAACTATTAAAAGCGATAAAAAAGAAGAAATTAAAGAAGAAAAAAAAGAAGAAATTAAAAAAGAAGAAATCAAAGAAGAAAAAAAAGAAGAATTAATAGAAGAAATTAAGGAAGAAAAAAAAGAAGAAATTAAAAAAAAAGTTTTCAAAGAAGAAAAAATAGAAGAAATTAAAAAAGAAGAAATTAAGGAAGAAAATAAAGAAAAAATGAATAAATTAGTTTTCAAAGAAGAAAAAATAGAAGAATTAAAAGAAGAAATTAAGGAAGAAAAAAAAGAAGAATTAAAAGAAGAAATTAAAGAAGAAAAAAAAGAAGAAAATAATGTTTCAAAAAGAGATGAGAAAGAAGAAACAATAATAATTAAAAATGGAAATAATTTTAAAAGTATTAATCAAAACTTTATAAATAATGACTATTTACCTATTAATTTTTATAACTTTATTCCTCAAAATAATAATAATAAAATCTATATATAAAAGAAAATTCTAATGAAACATATATTAATATTATATTTGATGAAGAAATAAAAAAACCAAATAAAAAAACAATAATAAAAGAAACAATAAATTCTAACAAAAAAGAAGAAACAAAAATAATTAATAACAAAAAAGAAAATGAAATACCAGAAACTATTTTAGAACAATTTAAACCAGTATTAAAAAAAAGAAAAAAGAAGCCATCAAATAAAACATTTGATATGAATAATTTATTATCGAAAAAAATGGAAAAAGAAAAAGAAGAAAATGAAAAAAAATTATTAGCAAGAGCAAAAAATCTTCGTCAAATATTAAAAAACCGAAATTCCTTGAAAAAAGAAACCCAATAAAAAATCCAATATAAAAATCAAAGATGTAAATAATATAAAGTGCTTTATAAATAAACAAAGTGTAAAATTTTTTATTTTGAAAAAAATCTAAAATAAAATTTAAAATATAATTAATTAAAAATAAAATTATGAATCATTTTTAAGTAATTCCCTTCTTTCTTTAAATTGTTGTAAACTACTTTTAGTAAGTAACTTTAAATAATCAGGGCTTCTCATTAATTCAATAAGAACATAATATAAATGTTCTTCTTTTTCTAAATCAAAACTAAATCTTGCAGTTTTAATTCCTTCACATAAATAAATTAATTGTTGAGTATCAGGCATTTCAGTTAAAATTATTTTTTCAGGTTGTCCTTGTAAAAATCCTCTTACATAACTTCCAGCAATTAATACGAAAGAAACATAAAAAGTTAAAATTGAATATGAACTTGTCACTGAAGAAACTTTATCTGAAAATGTATGAAATTCTATTCCTTCATGATTATTATAACTTATATTTTTCTTTATTTGAAAATAACTCTCTGAATAACTTTTATTTGATAATTCATTTTCATTGTTTATTATTTTACAATTATGAAATGATAAGATTACATCTATTATTTTTTTATTATTTAATAAATCTATTAATTTTGGATGAGAACTTGAAGATAATCTTAAAGGAGAATAATAAAATTTATTTAAATTAATTTCAGTTTCATTACAATTATTAATGGCATTATATAATTTATTAAGAATATCAAATTTACATTCACTTGAATTATATTTATCATAAATAACATAATCTATATGTTTAATACTATCTTTATTTTCAGCAGGTTTAGGCCTTTGAAAACTATATTCATAATATAATTCAATTTTATCATTATTACTATAGTTAAATAAATTATCTTTTATTTTTTCAATATGTGGTTTAGCAATGTCCCAAACATGATCACTTGTATCACTCATATAAATTATTTGAATTTGATCATGAGGATAATTCTTCATATATGATACATTATATTTAAATATATTCCATTGAATTTTACCTGTGTCATTTTCATAAAACATATCTTCTATTCCTTCTATATGAGAATTTTCAAATAATGTATAATTACTGTATACATTATCTTTTATAAATGATATCTTTAATGATGTTTTTGCTCCTGTTACATTGTTTAATTCATTTATTGGATTTAAATTACTAAATATTAATAATGGTAATATTAATAATAATATTAATGATATCCATATTGTTGCTCCTAATGTTATTTTTTGAAATAAAGTTATTTCTAATCCAACTTTTTTTGTTTTGAAAAATTTCATATTACATAAAGTTAAATATATTGTATCATAAACACTTTCAAATTTTGCCCATTGAAAAAAATCTAATGAAGTTGTTGTAAAAGTCCAATCAATAGCAAGTTTAATTTCATATAAAAAAGGAGTATTTTTATATCCATTATAAATACCTGAATTAATTGAACTTTCACCTGATTTTAATATTGATTTCTTCTTCATATCTAATAATCCTTTTTGAATTTGAAATGATGAAAATGATAAATATATTATGTATAATATGTAAAATATTATTATATAGTTATTATCTAAGAAATTATTACAATTATCTGTTTGATCATATTTTTTTGAACAATAATATGTTCCTATTATATTGTAATTTCCTTTAAATGGTAAATAAAAAAATATTAATATATGAGAAAATAATGTTATTATTATATGAAGAATAAATTTGCCATATAATGGCATATTTATTTTTTCATGTTGAATAAATATTATTTTATAATTTTCATTTAATGTATCAATATATGTTAAAGGTATTTTAAAATTATATCTTAATTTAGTTTGTTCTATATATTTATTTATTATTTCTTTTTTTATTTTTTCATATTCATTTTGGGAAATTGGTTCATTTGTTTTTTTATTATATATTCCATATTTATATATTAAATTATTTCTATTTTGTCTAATATATATTATTCTATCACAAATAAGAAATATAACATGAATAATAAGAAAAATTACCATAATTCCACTAAATTGTTTTTGTTGTTCAATCACTGCTCCAAAAGTTTTATCTTGTTCCATACTAGTATAAAATAATATTAAATATAGTAATATTATCATATATATTGATGTATAATAAACATAATAATCACTTCCTGGTTTTTCATTTCTTATTATTGGAAATAAATTACATAAAAATTTATTATTTGGAATATAATCCATTCTTTTTGATTCAATTGAAATTTTAGAATTTGAACTTTCTGATTTTTTACTTTTTGAATTTTCACTTTTTTCTTTTTCTTCTATTTCTTCAATTAAATTATTATTATTATTATTATCTTTAAAAAGTCCTTCAGAATTTAAATCACAAGATTTATTTTTTTTAAATATATATTTCCTATTAAATTCAATAATTTCATCATCATTTTTTACTATAATATCTTGAGTTTTAATAATCCTTTCATTAGCTTCATATATATTTTCAATATCTTGTTCTCTTTCTTTCCAGAAACCCAAATTTATTAAAATAATAATTTGAACAGAAATAAAAATAATGACTAATCCATCATAAATAATATAATCAAAGAATTCTTTAGAAAAAGTAGAATCGAAAATTAAAATACCAAATTTATAGAATTCTAAAAATAATTTAATATCTTCTGGAATGAATAATTTAATAAAATCAAGTTGAATAATAAATTTTATAATTAATAAGAAAATAGAATATTTTAAACAAAAATTCCAATATAAACTTGTTGGTCTTTGATATTGAGGAAAAGCAAAAATAAAAATAGAAATAGGATAAACTAAAGTTAAAAAAGAACCTGAAATCATATGATTTAAAATCATTATTAAATAACATAAATAATTAAAATTTATTATAAAGAAATTTATTATATTTCTTATTATTGATATTAATAAAGTTGTTTTTTTTAAATATTTCTTAAATAATTCTCTTTCTTTTAAATCTTTAATTCTTTTAAATTTATCTAATGTTAAATCAATTTTTTTTTCTTTATTTTTTTTGTTTTTTTTTTTAGTTTTTGGGGCGTTAGTGAATGAGTGTAAGGTTCTGCCCTTTTTAAGA
>JAEEGI010027297.1_pt1 | contig 10937 bp, 7 predicted proteins | sample 8958751 | NCBI WGS metagenome assembly JAEEGI01 (sample SAMN16246545, study PRJNA631951) | gut metagenome | biome: gut microbiome; feature: rumen; material: KS-attached | host: Bos | place: Iran: Karaj | collected 2018-10 | reverse complement strand
CGTAGTCACCGTCACGCTCAGCCACTTCGGCTTGATGCTTGTAGGTCTCTATGTTGCTCTTCTCCTTCTGGATGAGTTCTACGTAGTTACGTTCGGTCTCCCACTTGGCCTTTATAGCGGAGCGTTTGTCGTTGAGTTCGGCCAACTCCTTCCCTATCTCCTCCACCTTCTTGGTGTCGTTCTCACGCTTGATGGCCTCGCGCTCGATCTCCAGTTGACGGATGGCGCGTTCCACGTCTTCAAGTTCCTCAGGCATCGAGTCGATTTGCAGCCTCAGACGCGAGGCGGCCTCGTCGATCAAGTCGATAGCCTTGTCGGGCAGGAAACGGTCGGAGATGTAACGCACCGACAGCTGCACGGCCGAGATGATGGCCTCGTCCAAGATACGGATGTGATGGTGTGTCTCGTAACGCTCCTTCAAACCACGAAGGATGCTAATGGCCGAAGCCTCGTCAGGCTCGTCGATCATGACCTTCTGGAAACGACGCTCCAGTGCCTTGTCCTTCTCGAAATACTGCTGGTATTCCTTCAAGGTGGTGGCGCCGATGGCACGCAGTTCGCCACGCGACAGGGCCGGCTTCAAGATGTTGGCCGCGTCCATGGCGCCTTCGCCACCGCCAGCGCCTACCAAGGTGTGGATCTCATCGATGAACAGGATAACCTCGCCATCGCTGTCGACCACTTCCTTGACAACATTCTTCAGTCGCTCCTCAAACTCGCCCTTGTATTTTGCACCGGCCAGCAAAGCACCCATATCCAAACTGAATACAGTCTTACTCTTCAGGTTCTCCGGCACGTCGCGGTTGACGATACGCTGGGCCAGACCCTCCACGATGGCGGTCTTACCCACGCCCGGCTCACCTATTAAAATAGGGTTGTTCTTGGTGCGTCGGCTCAAGATCTGCAGCACACGACGGATTTCCTCGTCACGGCCAATCACGGGGTCGAGCTTGCCTTGCTGGGCGAGTTCGTTCAGGTTCTTGGCGAAACGGTTCAAACTATCGTAGTTCTGCTCGGCGTCTTGCGAGTCGACCTTCTTGCCCTTACGGAACTGCATAATGGCCTTCTCAAGTTCATCCTTACGGATGCCTTGGTCCTTCATCAGTTGCGAGGTCATGCCGTTGCTTTCGAAGACAGCCAACAGGAGGTGCTCGATGGAGACATATTCGTCGCCCATCTTCTTGGCCAATGCGATGGCGTCGTTGAAGGTCTTGCTGACCTCGGAGGAATAATACAATTCGGAGCCGCTGCTACGCGGTTGGCTGTTGATGACCTGATCGAGGGTATCATTGAGCCGCGACAGGTTGACGCCCAGCTTCTTCATCAGGTTGGGCACCAGATAGTCGTCGCTCAGAATCATACCCTTCAGCAGGTGGTAGTTCTCCACGGTCTGGCTCTGATGGCTTTGCGCTATCTCCTGAGCCTTCCCGATGGCTTCTTGTGATTTGATTGTGAATTGGTTGATGTTCATATTTCTTATCTCCTTTCTTTTCGATTTGACTTCGAGACTGCGGGACCATGGGACTTTGAATCACCAAGGAAAGGTCCCTAAGCCCGTCGAAGGGCCGTCTCACAGACTCGGGTTATGGTCCATCAAAATCCCAACCAAATTCAAAGCTTTGAAAAAAAGGCATAATTTGTGACAAAATGTCACTAAATCAAGGGGTTAAGGATTGGAATTGCGACAAAATGGCAAAGAAGAAAAAAACCACATCAAAACAACACTAAGTTGATAATTATGACTTTAGCACTATTTCCATGTTTCAATAATCCTCTTGCCTTCATCATCCAATGCATCATATACCATTTGGGCATCAGTTACACTACGAACAAAATCGAAGCACATGTGAGAAGCCAATAGTGCCGCAAGCGCCAACAATGTCCGCAAATGTGCTTTATCCTCATTTCCGTTAAACATTTGACCAAATTGTAGAACACTTATATACGATGGATGCGTTATAAAAGACAAAAACCTATAGGCATCTGGATGAATGTATTTTTGGAGGCTTTCATACCCAGCATCAAAACGCACATCCTTAAAAGATACAATCCTTCCTGTCCCGTCTTTTTCAAAAGTATACCCTTTTATATTCGTCCCTTTTGTATCAATCACATGCAAAACATCCTTTTTAACCTGGTCAGAAATGTTTATTTTATCAATACTAGCAATAATCTTATTCCTTAATTCATCTATTTGTCGTTTTTCATCTGCCTCTCGATTCTTGTATTCATCAGGAACCAAATGTAATCCTTGACGGTTATTAAGTCCTTTGATTTCCCACAAATACAAAATAATGTCACGCTCTTCTTTTGATGGTTGCTCCACAAATATATTATGAAAGACAAAAGCCATCTCATACATGTTCCTTACAACCGATGCGATTGTAGGAATATCCAATATTCTCAAAGAAGGTTTGTCTGGAATAATAACAATTCCTTCAGATAGGTTTGTTACTGAACGGACTTTACATATCATCATTTGGAGCATGCATTGAGCAATTGCATCCGCTTCGTCAACTTCTTTTGTTTCGACAAACCTTCTCCAACTATAATGAAGGTTTAACATACAATTTCCAACTCCCGTCAGCACTTCGGAGAATATCGGAATCTGATTGTCAACATCTTTCAAAAGCTCACTTATCTTCTTATATAGTTCTTCTTCCATACCAGCGCCTCTCTTCCAAACAATGAACTTCCTGTTTTATATCTCCTCCAGCCCCAACTCCTTCAAAAACACATTGAGTTTGCCGCGTGTTTCTGCAATCTTTCCGTCACACTCTTTCAACTGTTTAGTAACGACTTCCAAATCAATCGGCTCTTCATCTTTCGACAGGTTGACGTAGCGAGTGATATTGAGGTTGTAGTCGTTTTCCTTGATTTCCTGCAATGAGACCAAACGCGAAAAACGGGTTTCCTCATTTCGGAACTGGTAGGTTTCAACGATTTTTTTCACATCATCATCGCGAAGGTAATTCTGACGTTTGCCTTTCTCATAATGCTCCTCGCCACTGGCGTTGATGAACAGGATTTTGTCGTTCTTGCGACATTTTTTGAGCACGAGGATACAAACAGGAATGCCCGTGGAATAGAACAAGTTGGCAGGCAGACCGATGACGGCATCAATGTTGTCGTCCTCGAGCAGTTTCTTGCGGATGACTTCCTCCTTGCCGCCACGGAACAGCACGCCGTGAGGCAAAATGATGGCCATCGTGCCGTTGTCGCTCAAAAAGTGGAAACCGTGCAACAAAAAAGCGAAATCGGCTGCCGACTTGGGCGCGACGCCATAGCGACTGAAACGGAAATCCTTGGCGGTTTCCTCGGTCGGGTCCCAGCGCAGACTGAAAGGCGGATTGGCGACCACCGCGTCAAACTGCATCTTTTTGGCGGGGTTTTGCTCGTTGAGGATGTCCCAATCGTTGGCCAACGAATCGCCATGATGGATTTCAAACTCCGTGTCCTTCACGCCATGCAACAACATGTTCATTCGGGCGAGGTTGTAGGTAGTAATGTTTTTTTCCTGTCCGTAAAGTTTGCCAATGCCAAAGCCTTCCATCTCGCGGCGCACATTCAGAAGCAAGGAACCCGAACCACAAGCGAAGTCGAGTACCTTATCAATGCGTTTTTTCTTCCCTGTGGACGGGTCTTGGCAATCCAAGGTAACGATGCGCGAAAGGATGGTGGAAATCATTTGCGGCGTATAGAACTCGCCTGCTTTCTGCCCCGAACCTGCGGCAAACTGACCTATCAAATACTCGTAGGCATCACCCAAGGCATCGGAATCCGAAGGAATTTCTGCCAAACCGTCAGCAATGGTCTTGATGACCTTGCACAAAAGGGTGTTGCGTTCGGTATAGTTCTTGCCCAACTTCTCCGAATTGAGGTTGATTTCAGAAAACAGCCCCTTGAATGAACTCTCAAACGATTCGTTCTCGATGTATTTGAAACCTTCCTGCAAGATTTGGAGCAGGTCGTCGCTTTGCGTGCGGGCCAGTTCGATGATATTATCCCAAAGATACTTCGGCTCAATCACATAATGAATCTTTCGCTTCATCTGTTTCTCAAACAGGAAGGTGTCACTGGGGTTATTGTCATACCAAATTTGCAGCGGAGCGTAATCCGATCCCAGTTCCTTCTGTGCGGATTTGATGTAATTGTCCGACAGGTATTTCCAGAAGAGGAACGACAGCATATAATCGCGGAAATCATCTGCCATCATCGCGCCGCGCAGGTTGTTGGCAATTGCCCAAAGGGTCTTTCCCAGTTCTTGTTGTATATTTTGTGTCATAATTCAGTTCATTTGGTTTTGTGGAAACATCAGTTGCATCAATCCTTTTCTGTATTGTCCTAACAGGCCGACCTTCTCCGTGTAGGCATTGATTTGGTCGTCCATCATGGAAAGACACGAGGCTATTTTGCGCTGCTCAGGAAGGGAAGGAAAAGAAATACTCACATTATCAAAAAAATCATTCGTTGAAATATTCAATAGTCCGTGGTTTCTTGCACCTTCTTGGGCAATTTGACTGATTTCTGCATCAATCAAATCAGTATCAAAGTAATACTCAACAAACCTATCATCTATATCTGGATCTTTTTTTCTAAAACAAATGTAGAGGGGTGAAACTATTCCTTTTTCGTACAAACGCAACGATTTTATAGCTCCATACGAATGCCCTTGGGAACGGCTTTTATTATAAGCAAAATCTCCTTTACTAATAAGAAAGTAATTGGAAACATCGGTGGAAGCAATGTTCTTACTGAAATAGTCATACTGACTGACCAATCCATATTGGGCAGAAATGGTCAAGACATTTTGATTGTTTTCTTTGTTTCGTTCAGTAATCCTTATAAAACACTCTCCCAATTTCTTTTCCTCCCATTCTTTTTCGTCGTAAAACTCTGGAAATCTTAATTTTGGAATTTGTAAGTAGTTGATATTTAACGATTTACCCCCCCCCCATTGAGGACACGAACAAATTCTGCATCAAGCCTTTCTTGTAGGCTTTCAGTTGTTCGAGTTTCCCGTTGGTGGCGGCAAGCATTTCATCTAACGCAGACAGGCAGGCCGCTATGCGTCGTTGCTCGGCAAGAGGGGGAAATGGAATTAAAAAGTCTTTAAGCATCTGTAAGTTTAAACCTCCTCTTGTTCCATCTCCTGAAGAAATTTGTCGCAAAACCTCGTATTGGCTCCCCAAATAAAAATACAAATAATCACTACAATAATTAGAGTTCGGAATAATTGAACACAATGATTGATTTGTACATAATTGAATTCGTGTTATTGCAACAGTACCGCGAGTTTTCCCCTGTCCAGCTAAGGCAACAACGACCGAGTTTGGGGGTACCAACTTTGTACTACAATTATCATATCCCAATGTTGTTATCTTCTTTTCGGTTTGGAAAATCTGACCATTATGAACCTCGCCAGAACTCATCCACGGAATCGTTCCTCCTTTCCAGTATTCTGATTTAGTTGTCGAAGGAGTTGCACCTGCATATAATTCCGCAATCTCTCCCAATCGTTTCACTTCCCATTCCCCGTCGTTGAGGAAGTCGGGGAAGCGGAGGGTGGGGGTGTATGTTGGTTTGGTGGTCATAGCATTGAATTTTGAAGAGAAAAACCGTTATACCTGACCATATAAAATGGGAAACGCCCCTCAAGTATGCTGCCGAAGGCGCGCCTGAAGGGCTTATTATCAACAAATTGCCTCAAAGGGGATTTCTCTTCCCTTGAGAGTGCAAAAATACTATTTTTTTCAATACTATCAATCATATTCCAATGCTTAAGCCACCAAATGAAGTTTTTGAATATTCTCGGGCTTGTTTCTCTCGCTCCAGAAAATAATATCCGTGTTTTTGCTCTGCAATGCGTTGATATACTCCTGCTTTATATCCTTCTCAATATCATTTATTACTGCAAGGCTCTGCAATTGTTTTCCAGAAGTCTTTTCTCTTACTGGCTTAATGTCATCCAAACTAAACAAAAAACTTGGCACATTGATTTTGTTCAAAGAATTGAAAGACTTTAGCACCAATTCCTTCTCCCTGCCTGCAATCTGAAAATCAAAAGTAAACTCAATGCCCGTATTGCCTTTTGTGATGAATTGCGGAGTATAAATGATTCCCTGTTCGTCAAGCAGTTGTTTTACATCTTCTCTGAACAAAGAGGAAACCACATGCTTCGCCATAATTTCCATATCTGATATTTCAGAAATGGCACAAACCAAGTTATGCTTTTTCTGAGCAAAATCAGCCTGCGTTGCCTTGACGAATAATTCATCACCCTGTAATGCTACACCATAATTCAATAAAATGAAGTCCAACCATTCCTTCCTTTTGGGCGAACGAGTTATACTAGCACCTGCTAAATCAAGATTCTTGAGCGTCATTCCATCATCAGAAAGAATAATAGTATCGCCCTCCAATTTCATATATATTTCAATCGGATCATTGAAAAGGCCAAAAAATGGAGTGGAAACCGCGACCCAACCAGACTGTTCGTCGGCTTTCACAAAAGTCTTTTCTTTTAACCAGTTGTAATACTGACTTATACTATTTTCAAACCAGTCGTTCATAGCAGCAAAGGATTTATGGTTATTACTGTTTCTAATTTAATTAACTTGGCAAACTCCTGAATGGCTGAAATGAGTTGTGTGTTGGTGTCATTTCCATTAATCTCTTTCGTGGGCATCTCGGAAATACCAATAGGAATAGCCCATGCCAACGATTTATATCCTTCTACATTATAATGCACATGGCTTTCTTCACTCGAGAACCATTTGCCAATATATGGGATGAATTTTTCAGGAAGTTTATCCGTTGCAACCTCGGGATTCCGATGCCCACTGTTGTAATCGACCCTGAAAAGTCCTACTTTACTTTCATCTTCCTGAAAATGGAGTGATATTCTAACTGCGTTTTTCGAACTTTGTGTGATTTCCCATAAAAAAGAAAACTCATTATCCTCTTCTGAAATCAGTTCGTATCTCAAATTCATCGGATACTCTTGTTCAATTGTAATTCTATCCAAGACATTATCATCTTGAACGATTTTCTTTTTCAATTGAATTAAATAATCTGTCTGTTCGTTTGTCATTTCCATTTTCTTGTTTTTAAGAGATCAAAAATACTACTTTTCTTACTACTCCAATTACCCAACAACACTTTTAGGCATCGCTATTCCTCATACGCTTTCAGCCCCGAAATCTCTTGTCCTGGCACTAACCGTTTCAGCAACGGGACGAGGTCGTTCATCAGTTCGGTTTCCTTGCGGGTGCGGTCGCGCCAGCCCAATTCCAAAGGCTCAAGCAAGTCGTTCAGTTTCTCGCCATTGAAAATCTTGCGATCTACAATGTCGTTCACGAAAGTCTGCAACGAGGCCACGCTTAAACCATGCTTCTCGGCAATGGCTTTCAGTTCCTTAGCGTATTTCTCCGTTTTGAAATCCTCGTAGCCGTTCCTGATTTCATCTTCAGTCTTACCATTCACACCATCAAGGCTGTCAATATAGGCAATAATGTCCTCACGGTCGTCAAGCAAGTTGGCACTCGATCGAATCAAGTTGACCAACTCCTCTTTGGTCATTTTCCACTTGGCAGGCTGTCCCATATACCGCGAAATCAACTCCATGATATAGTCGTAGTCAATCAAGGCTGAAGCAAACAAGACAAACTCAAAATCAAGGTCTTCCACTTCATCCGGGACTATTGCGGAAGACTTCTCGCGTCGGGTCTTCAATTCACGGGCGAGGTCGAGATAGGCACCACGGAAAGCACGTAAATCGTCTTCCGTGAAACCATATTGAGGTTGTTGCTCTGCTGCACAAGTCGGGTCTTTTTCATCTTCAACTTCCACGAGGTCGGTATATTGGTCGAGTTGGGTCTTAAGCCGCTGCACCTCCTTGAAGCGGTTGATGAAATCGGCCTTCGCAGCATCACCTTTCAGGTTGGGCACCTCTTCTGCCTTGAAGTCCAAATCGTGAAGCGTCATAAAATCGCGCAAACTGTTCACTGCCTCGTAATACTTCTTCTTAATGGCCGATGCAGGTTCAACCAGCCAAATCTGGCGAGCTTCCTCCTTCTTTTCGCCCGAGAACAGGGCAATAGCAGCATCCACAGCTTCCTGCTGGCTGCGGAAGTCGAGGATATTCCCATAGGGCTTGCTGTCGTTCAAGATACGGTTGGTGCGCGAAAAGGCTTGTACCAAACCATGGTATTTCAGATTCTTATCGACATACAACGTATTCAAGTACTTGGAATCAAAGCCTGTCAGCAGCATATCCACCACAATCGTAATGTCTATCTTATTCTCGTGAGCGTAATCCTTGTTGCTATATTGCTGGTTCTTGATGCGTTGTTGCACATCCTGATAATAGGCATCAAACTCATTCACGGAATGATTGGTGCCGAATTGATTGTTGTAATCGGCAATAATGGTCATCAACGCGGCCTTTTTCTGGTCGGGCTCTTGCTCGTTGTCTTTCTGCTCCTGTGGCAAATCCTCTTGAATCTGCTGGATGTCGCGGTTGCCTTCGGCGGGCGGCGAGAACACGCAGGCGATGTTCAACGGCTCGTAATTGCTGTCCAATTCCATTTTTTGTGCTTGGGCATCTTTGAACAAATTGTAATACTCAATGGCCTCGTTGATGGAACCTGTGGCAAACAAAGCGTTGAAGCGTCCTTCGTTGGTTGCAGCGTGGTGTTTCGCCAAAATCGCCTTCACTATGGCGGATTTCTTCACCGTATCGCCCACCATGTCCGCTTTATCGGGCTTGAAATAATCCACGTGGAAACGCAGCACATTGCGGTCGTCGATGGCATTGGTAATTGTGTAGGCGTGAAGCTCTTTCTCAAACACATCCTTGGTTGTCATATATTGTGCTTCCTCACCCGTGATTTGGGTGTAGGTGGCATTCGCTTCAAAAATAGGCGTCCCCGTAAAACCGAACAATTGTGCATTGGGGAAGAACTCCTCGATGGCCTTGTGGTTGTCGCCAAATTGCGAGCGGTGACATTCATCAAAAATAAAGACGATGCGCTTATCTCTCAACGGCATCAAACGCTCTTGGTAATTGCGACGGTTTTTCGGGTCGAGGGCGATACCCAACTTCTGAATAGTCGTGACAATGATTTTGTCGGAATAATCCTCTGAAAGCATACGGCGCACAAGTGCATCGGTGTTGGTGTTTTCCTCCACACAACCATCTTGGAATTTGTTGAATTCCTCGCGGGTTTGCTTGTCAAGGTCTTTGCGGTCCACCACAAAGAGGCATTTCTCGATTTCAGGATTATCTTTCAATAGCGTTGAAGCCTTGAACGAGGTGAGTGTTTTTCCGCTACCCGTGGTGTGCCAGATGTATCCGTTACCACGATTCTCATTGATACAACTGACTATCGCTTTCACCGCATAGATCTGATACGGGCGCATCATCAGCACCTTCCTTTCGCAGGCCACCAAAACCATATAGCGGCTAATCATCTCGCCCAAACGACACTTTTGCAGGAAAACATCCGAGAAGGCCTCCAACCCCGTTATCTTATTATTTTTCTCATCAGCCCACTGATAAACAGGCAAATATTTCTCTTCCGCATTGAAGTTGAAATGCTCCTTGTTGTTATTGGCAAAATAATAGGTATTGTGCTGATTGCTGACAATGAACATCTGCATGAAGCACAACAACGAATTGGAATAGCCATTACCGACATCGTTCTTGTAATCGACAATCTGCTGCATGGCACGACGCGGACTGACATCTAAAGTCTTCAACTCAATCTGCACGACTGGCAAGCCATTGATGAGTAGAATGACATCGTAACGCTGGAAGCTGTTCCGCGTATTGATGCGTAGCTGATGAATGACCTCGTAATCATTCTTGCACCAATCTTTTATGTTCACCAACGAATACTGAAGTGGCGTGCCATCTTCGCGCATAAACGTATTGCGTTCACGTAACCGCTTCGAAGCATTGAACACATCCGAATCCGTGATTTCCTCCAACAAACGTGCAAACTCGTTGTCGGTCAAATGGCAACGATTCAAGGTTTGGAACTTCTCGCGGAAGTTTCGTTCCAACGAATCGCGGTCGTTGATGTCGGGGCGATATACGTATTTCAGGTTCTCGCTCAGATAGCGGATAAACTGGTCTTCTATTTGTTTTTCCAAAGCCATGATGTCAGTTCGTATTGCAAAACAATTTACAAAGATACAAAAAATCCAACAACCTCAATTATTCACCTCCAAAATTATCTACTTTTTCCCTACCTTTGTCCCCACAAACAGAGCATCATGGAAACCGAAGTACAGACCGAAAACCATCACGAAGCCAAAACAGCCCATTGCCTCAACTGCGGCACCGAGTTCGAAGGCAATTTTTGCCCAAAGTGCGGACAAAACGCTGAAACCGGACGCTTCACACTGAGATTCATTTTCGGAAACCTTCTCGCGGCTGTTTTAGGCAGAGACGGAGGCATTGCCTACACCCTCAAGAACCTGTTTTCACGCCCCGGAAAGATGATTGTCGAGATTCTCGACGGGAAGCGTAGAAAGTACGTCTCCCCTTTCCCCATGCTGTTTCTGGCCTTAACCGTATACATCCTCATCTTTTCCATTACTGGCAGTAAAGGTGAGATATCATCCGACTTGGATTTAGATTTTTCCAACAATGCCCCAGTAAATGCGCAAATAGTCTTCGAAATCAACCGACTCGTGACCAAAGCTTTCCACTTTTACCTCAACCACTACACGCTGTGTTACATGCTCACCCTGCCCTTATGCGTCATCGCGGCAAGGATTTGTTTTGGCAAACAGAATCGGAAACGCTATTATTGGGCCGAATACACCGTCGCCATGGTCTATACTATGGTTTTCTTAGTGCTGTATCGCTGTGTGATCAACCTCATCTATCCCATCTCCACCAACGTTTTCGCCATAATGGCATTCCT
>JAEEGI010027296.1_pt1 | contig 10937 bp, 3 predicted proteins | sample 8958751 | NCBI WGS metagenome assembly JAEEGI01 (sample SAMN16246545, study PRJNA631951) | gut metagenome | biome: gut microbiome; feature: rumen; material: KS-attached | host: Bos | place: Iran: Karaj | collected 2018-10 | reverse complement strand
GACCTGACAACAGATAAGATTGAGAATAAGAACCATGCTGAGAATGCTCACATCTTCTCTTCTAATGGACAGTATAGTGATGCATACGCACTTGAGAACAGCAAGTATGAGATTGTCTATGGCGACGTGATGCTGAACTTTGATAAGACCTTTGCTGAAAAGCATAACGTAACAGCAATCCTCGGTTATAATGCCCGTCAAGAGACATATTATATGTCAAGTGTCAGCACCAGCCAGGGTCTGAGTCAGGAGAACTGGTTCAACCTTAATGCTTCTGTTGGTACAAAGAATGCCAACATGAAGAAACAGGATATGCTTCGCACTGGTATGTTTGCAACAGCAAGTTATGGCTATGACAACTGGGCATATATTGAAGGAACCATCCGTAATGAGAAGACTTCTACTCTGAAGAAAGGTAACAACTCGTTCTGGTATCCTTCTGTTAGCGCCAGCATCCTCTTCACAGAGTTGATGAAGGACAGTCGTCCGTCATGGTATGATTATGGTAAGATTCGCGCCAGCTATGGTATCGTAGGTAATGCTCCTGAGATCTATCGTGCCAACTTGGCTTATAGTCAGGGTAACCTGCAGCATGGTGGTACATATGTATACAACTACATGGGAACATCGGTAGGTAACGAGTCAATCAAGCCTGAGAAGAAGTACGAGTTCGAGATCGGTCTCGAGAGTAAGTTCTTCAACAACCGTTTAGGTTTCGAGTTCTCATACTACCACAATGATATCAAGGATCAGATCCTGCAGACCACTGCTGCATACTCAATGGGTGCACAAAGCATGCTGATGAACGTTGGTGAGCTGACTAACACCGGTGCTGAGTTCAGTATCTATGGTACACCGTATGAGGACAAGGACTGGCGAGTAGACCTCCGTGCAAATATCGCATTTAATAAGAATAAGGTTAAGAAGTTGGCTGACGGTCTTGATGTCCTGTCACACGCTAACTGGGATAACGGTGCTGCTACCCTCGAGTCACACGTTGGTGAGCCTATGGGTGACTTCTACACATACACATGGAAGACCGACGAGAACGGTAACCGTATCGTTGGCGAGGATGGTTTGTACATCACCGATACTTCTGAGCGTCATAAGGTAGGTAACGCTATGCCTGATGCCGTTGGTGGATTCGCTGCTTCGGTAAGCTACAAGAACTTCACACTGGATATGAGCTTCGACTACCGTATCGGTGGCGACGTTATCAACCAGCCTTGGCAGTACTACATGGATACCGGTATCATCAAGGACGCTGTTGGTGCTCGTGACTACCAGAGCGGGGGTATCTTCTACTACAGCACTACCGAAAATGTTGACGATAAGGCTAGCATCGTACGTGTTGATCCTTCACAGGTTCCTAACTACCAGCGTGGTGTAACCAAGATCGATGGTCACTATGTATGGGATAATGGTGTTATCCAGAAGGGTGTAAAGGAGGATGGTACTCCTAACGACATCATCACCACTCAGTTCGCTATCAACGACATGCAGTATGGTTGGGGTACCAGCGCTACTCAGAGCTATCAGGAGGCTATCCAGAAGAACAGCTACGTGAAGTGCCGTGAGATCAGCCTGTCATATCAGCTCCCAGTAGAGTGGACCAAGCGTTTCGGATGCAGCAACCTCACAGTATCTGCATTTGCACGTAACCCATTCTATCTCTATCGTACATTGAAGCTGTTCGATTCAGAGACTACCGATGGTACTAACTGGATCTACCAGGCACAGGTTGGTGGTTCAACTGCCAGCGCCCGCACATTCGGTGTTTCACTCCGTGCAAGCTTCTAATAGATGGTGCAATAGAACATTTGAAACTAACTAAAAGATTATAAGATTTATGAAAAAGATATTTTTTACAGTCTTTGCCGCAGTGGGAATGATGTCTCTCGTATCTTGTTCTGATTCAGACTTTAACGAGAAGTATGCTGACCCATCAAAGACTACAACAGTAGGCGTTCCACAGGTGTTCACCGGCGTACTTGATGCTGGTAACCGTTGGATGAACCTGGATTATTGGCGCTATTACACCCAGTCAACCACATCAGGTTGCTTCTCGGGTGTAATCGGTAACGCTAACGGACGCGGTCGTTTCCGTGGTGCTAGTGAGGGTTACTTCAATATCCGTTGGCAGGATTTCTACAACATGCTGACTCAGTTCCGCGTGCTGGAGGATACCTATAACAACCTCTCTGACGACGAGAAGGTTGCCAACAAGATTTTCTTCTATCTGGGTCGTACCATCATGCAGGCTCAGCTCCACGAGGTTATCTCAATCTGGGGCGATGCTCCCTACTCTGGTGCAGGTACTCTGTGGAAGACCGGTAACTACGATGCCGCTAAGACAGCAGCTACATACGACGACGACGTACAGATTTACAAGCAGATTCTGGCCGACCTGAAGGAAGTTGGCGATTACTTCGCCGCTGGCAACTTGAATGCAGCTGGTGTCAGCGCACTGAAGCGTCAGGACTATACTTCTGCCGCTGGTTCTACCGACATCTGGCAGCGTTATGTTAACTCACTCCGTCTGCGCATCGCTCTGCATCTGGCTACCAATGGTGACCTGACTGCCGACGCTAAGAGCGCTATCCAGGAGATTCTGAGCAACCCAACACAGTATCCTCTGATTGAAAGCAACGATCAGAACATCGGTGTAAACGGTGATACAGCTACCGACCACTTCAACTATGGTAAGGGTGTTTCTCAGGCTCTGGCTGGTAGTTCTATGGCAGCTGGTTCTCAGGCTATGCTCGACGCTATGAACGTTCCTGCAAATGGTATCCCCGATGAGAATACCGACCCACGTCTGGCTGCTATCTACGATTGCAACCCCGACAACGAGTACATTGCTTACGACAACTCACTCACCAGCAGCGAGATTGACAATATCGCCGATGAGAAGAACAAGGAGTATGTGGAGCGTGGTATCACCTCTTCAAATTACTATTGTCGTATCGATACCATCGCCTTCGCTGGTTGGGCTGCTTATCAGGGTAATGCAAACCTGAATGGTACTTGGATCAACGCTGCTGAGGTAGCACTGAGCAAGGCCGAGGCTTACCTGATGGGTTATGGTGTGGCTGCCAACGAGGCAACAGCTAAGGAGAACTTCATTAAGGGTGTAGTACTCTCTAACGAATACTACTGGAACATGAAGACCACTTCTTCACTGTACAAGGAGGGTAACGACTCATACAGCGGTTTCCGTGCACTGACCGTTCCTACATCAGCCGACTTCGAGGCATATGCCAACAAGATCTGGAAGGCTACTCAGGAGTGCGTTGCTACTCAGCTCTGGCTGAACTTCGCTTACCTGAACGAGCTGGAGGCTTGGAACGTAAACCGTCGTACTGGATTCCCCAACGTGAAGTTTGCTAAGGACACCCAGATGGCTGACTATCCTACTCCTCCAAACCGTCTGCCTTACCCAAGCGACGAGTTGAACTTCAACAAGGACAACTGCGAGGCTGCTAAGGCTATCAACTACTCAGAGAGCACTGGTTACTACACTAACCTGTTCTGGGCTAAGCAGACCTACTACTCACTCTATTAAAAAATAGATTGAAACACAATAATTATCCCGAGACCCTTTGCGGGTTTCGGGATTTTTATTAAAACCCAACAAACCCAAAACTGAAATGAAAAGACTTCTATTACTAATTATCGCATTATGCGTTTTCTGGCATAGTTATGCCGGAAAGCAGGTAACAAATCGTGTAGTGGTAGCTTATGTTACCGCAGGTACAACAGAGATTCCCGATCCTACGTTGATGACCCACATCAACTATGCATTCGGAACAGTCAACAAAACATTTAATGGTGTAGATATCCAGAAGCCAGAACGCCTACGGGTGATTGCTGGTTTGAAACAGCAGAACCCCGACTTAAAAGTGCTGCTGTCGATTGGTGGATGGACCGCAGGACGATTCAGCGAGATGGCATCCACCAAACAGAACCGCGCTGCCTTTGCCAAGGACTGCAAACGCATTGTAGATGAGTTCGGACTGGATGGCATCGATATCGACTGGGAATACCCGTCATCAAGCGAGGCTGGTATCTCGTCATCACCCGACGATATCGATAATTTTACGCTGCTGATGAAGGAACTGCGCCGCGTGTTAGGTAAACAGAAACTGCTTACCATCGCCACCATCTGCACCGCAAAGTATATCGACTTTAAGAAATGTCTACCTTATCTCGACTTAGTGAATGTGATGTCGTATGATATGAGCGATCCCAATAAGGCACACCATGCTGCCCTCTACCCCTCGCCTATCTCAGGTTACTGCACCGGCTCAGAAGCTGTCGAGGCACACCTGAAGGCAGGCGTACCCAAGGAAAAACTGGTGATGGGAATGCCCTTCTACCAAAAAGGCAGAAGACAAGATGCCGGTGTTGACGAATATCTGCGTACAGGTATCCTGCCCGTAGGCTACACCCGTCAGTGGAGCAATGTGGCACAAGCCGATTATATTGCCAACGAAAAGGGTGAGTTTGTATGGGCTTACGAAACCACACGTTCGTTAGGTGCCATCTGTCAGTATATCCTTGATAACAACCTGCGTGGCGGTATGTACTGGGAATACTCGAACGACAGAACGGGTGAGTTCAGCTCACTGCTTAGTAAAATGCTATTAGAACAACCTACCACTGTAGGCCATAAAACCACAGCCCTTAACACATCAGCCTGGCAGAATGCCGAATGGATTTCGGTTGTGAATGCCCCTGTAGTAACAGGTCGTGCCGACAAGGTGATTCGTGCTGCCGATGGCGCCAGCTGGTTTGTATCTACCATCCAGAACGAAAAGCCCGTTACCAAAGCCCTATGGATGACAACGGGATTAGGTGTGTTTGAACTTTACCTGAACGGACAACCTGTAGGCGACGAAATCCTGAAGCCCGGATTTACACACTACGCCAAAACCAAGCGTTCGTTTACTTACGATATCACCGAGGCTTTCCAGAAGCAGACTGGTAACGAGAATGTGCTCTCGGCTCAGGTCACACCGGGCTGGTGGGCTGATAAGATTATCACTCCAGGCGATCACGAAGGTATGATTGGTAAGAAGTGTGCCTTCCGTGGTGTATTGGAACTGACATTTGCCGATGGCACCAAGCAATACTACGGCACCAACTGCAAGGATTGGAAAGCAGGTATTGCAGGTCAGGTAAAGCACGCCGGTATATTTGATGGCGAGGCTTTTGATGCCCGCGAACTGCCAGGATTTGCTACCCCTAAAAAACTCTCAACTCCAGAGGTAAATAGCGAGTTTACAGGCGAGATTGTACCATCCGATGGTGCTGAGGTTTATCTGCGTCGCGACTTGGCATTACGCCCCGCCAGCGCCTATATCTGGCAAGGTGTAACCGGCGAGAAACAAGCCACCGACAAGAAGGATATCGAATATGGTAAGGTTACCATCAAACGCAACTATGCCCTGGGCGAAATCATCACCCTGAACCCAGGCGAAACGCTGATTGTAGATTTCGGGCAGAATACATCAGGTGTACCATTCTTCAGCTTTAAAGCCAACGAAGGTACTACCCTGACTTGTCTGCCTGCTGAAATCCTGAACGATGGCAACGGTGCCGAACGCCGTGGCATGGACGGACCAGAAGGTAGCGTGCATCGTCGCAACCTGCGTATCCAGAACACTGGTATCCGCATCGATTACACCTTTGCCAACAACCCCAGCTTCGTAAGCTACTATCCCCACTGCACCTTCTTTGGCTACCGTTACATCTCGGTAACCGCTACCGATAAGGTAGAGATTCAACGCGTTGAATCACTGCCTGTAACCAGCATCGCCAAAGGACTGGAAATAGGTAAAATCACCACAGGTAACGACCTGATTAACAAGCTGATTTCGAACACCGTTTGGGGCCAGCGCTCTAACTATCTCTCGGTTCCTACCGACTGTCCGCAGCGCGATGAGCGATTAGGTTGGATGGCTGATACTCAAGTGTTTACCGAAGCCGGTTCGTTCTTTGCTAATACCGACGGATTCTTCCACAAATGGACCCGCGATGTACGCGACTCACAGAGTGCTACAGGTGGATTCCCAGGCGTATCGCCTACTGCCCAGTATGGTAATGAGATGATGCGTTTGGGTTGGGCCGATGCCGGTGTGATTGTGCCATGGACAGTATGGAAGCAGTTTGGCGATAAAGCCATCGTAGATGAGAACTGGGAAGCGATGGAACGCTTCATGAATCACATCAACGAGGTGAAATACAACCACGAGGCACTCGTAAAGGAAAACGGCAACTACCAGTGGGCCGACTGGCTGAGCTGCGAGGCTTTGGAGACTTGTATTAACCTGGCTTTCGACGAGAACTGGAAGCCACGTCCCGATGCCATTGCCTACTGGAATTACCTGAGTGCCTGCTACTGGCAGATTGATGCCGAGATGATGCGTGACATGGCACTGGCAACAGGTCGCGATGCCTCGAAATACCAGCAGATGGCAGAGGCTGCCCAGATTTATCTGAAGCAGCAGTTCCTGAATCAGGATGGTACCTTTAAGACTGACGTGTTGAACACCATGCAAACCCCTGCCCTGTTTGCTTTGAAGAACTGTTTGGTAGATGGTGCTGCCAAGGAGCGTATGATTCAGCGCCTGCGCCAGAACTTTGAGGAACATGGCAACTGCTTGCAGACCGGTTTCCTAGGCACCAGTATCCTGATGGCTACACTCACCGAAAACGGCATGGTAGATATTGCTTACGAGCTGCTTTTCCAGCGTAAGAACCCCAGTTGGATTTACTCGATTGACAACGGTGCCACCACCATCTGGGAGCGTTGGAACAGCTACCGTCGCGATAATGGCTTAGGACCTAACGGCATGAACAGTTTTAACCACTATGCCTACGGTGCCGTATGCGAGTGGATTTGGGAGACTGCAGCCGGTATTGCCACCGACACCCATGTACCAGGCTTTAAGCAGATTATCATGAAGCCTATCCCCGATAAGCGTTTAGGCTTTATGAAGGCCGAATACCAGTCGGCAGCCGGTTTGATTAAGAGCGAATGGAAATACGAAGGCGACCTGTGGTTGTGGAACTTCACCGTTCCCGAAGGAGCCACCGCCATCGTTACCCTACCCGGCGAGACAACCCCGAAGACATATCCAAGTGGCACTTACCACTTACAAAAGAAACTCTAACAAAAAAGCCGCCCTTCAGCATTTTGAAGAGCGGCTTTCTTTTTGGGATATCTGATTAGTTAATCGGAGTCACCTCAACCACAGGACTCTGACCTCTACCATCCTCAGCTTTCCATTCGATGGTAACCACCTTCTGTTCGCCAGGCATCAAGGTAAAGTAGTTATCGCTGTAAATCACAGGCAGAATCTGCTCGCCATCGGCACCCTTCAGATTGATACGCAGGAATGGAGCTACCGACTTACCAGTGTTCTTCAATGTCACAACAGCCTTGGTACCAGTAACCTTTACGCTCTGCTGCAAGGCTGGTTTTGGCAGGGTGTTCAGGGCACGGTAGTTATTCTCCTCGCGACCCATGATATACTCGTTCTCCGAAATCACACCACGCTTACCGGCAAGTGTCAAACGCAGGAACCATACATCTGATGGCGCCTGAGCCTGCAACTTAGCCAACTTCAGGATGGCCTTGGTGGTATCCTCGTTGCTATTCAAACGAACCTTCTGCTGGCGCACTTTCTTACCATTCAGATCGAATACCGTTACTGTAGCGGTGATACTAGCCACATTTCCTGCAGAGTGGTTCACTACCTCAACGCTATCCGTCAGAGCGTTATACTGGATATGTAAGGGCTCGCAGGCCTTCTTTACACCAAAGTAAGCCGCTGTGGGGTCGAAATAGTAATCGTAAGTCTGCCAAACCATTGATGGCCAGCAAGCATGACTCATCCAGATCAACAGTCCTGCACGACTTTTGCTGGTGCTCTCATACATGCCACGATAACCATTATAGTTAATGAGCTGAGCCCAACGGGTAAACTCCTCGGCGCAGTTAGCCTTGCCAAGACCCTCTTCAACCAGTCCGTTAAACTCGCGGGCACGCTGGGCACCTAACAGGGTGTAATCGTGCATACCCCACTGTACGCTCTGTGGCCAGAGTGAATCGGGACTCAATGTACGCTTCAAACTCTCGATATTCATCACGTTAGGCATACCACGCTCGGTGTGAATCTTACCACTCTGACGAGAGAAGTACTCCTTCATAGGCAGTGCCCAGTATGGACCGTGACCACTCACACCATCATCAGCCGAGCTTGAGATAAACTCCAATCCAGGCGACAGGGTATGTACATACTCACGCAACTTGCGATCGATAGCCTCAGGTGGGAATCCCTCGTTACGTCCTACCCAGATACCAATGCTGGCATGACTGCGGATACGGCGCAGATAATCCTGTGCATTGCTCAGGAACAGCATATCGTCGTGAGGATCAGGTCCGTCGGCTGGGTTAGCCAACCAGAAGTCCTGCCATACCATGATACCATGCTTATCGCAAGCCTCGTAGAAAGCCTCGTCGCCAATCTGTCCTACCCAGTTACGAATCATGGTGCAGTTCATCTCCTTGTGATACCCTACAGCAATATCGTACTCACGTGAGCGGTACAGCAGATTGTGCTCATCGAAGCCCCAGTTACCACCCAGTGGAATAAAGCGGCGTCCATTGATATACATGATGAGCGAATCCTTCAAACCCTCGTATTTCATCTCGCGGATACCAGCCTGATAGTTGATGGTAGATGCCACGCCTTTATCAGGAGTGAAGGTAAAGCCAGCCTCGTACAGATTAGGCTCGCCGTAACCATTAGGCCACCACAGCTTAAAGTCGCTGCTGGTCAACTGCTTGTTGCAATGAGGACAGAAGCTTACCTCCTGCTCGGTGTTGGCAGGCAGCGTCATCTTCTTCTCAAACTTCACGTCACCAATCCAGCCCTTCAGGGTACCAGTAACTGGCTTGTTATCGTTGTTGCGTACAAACACAGCAGGCTTTACACTGGCGGTTTTGCCATCAGCAGCCAACTTGGTTTTTACATATGGATCGCTCACAGTCACATTACCTGTTGAGGTGAGATAAACCTCGTTCCAGATACCAACCTCGCGTCCACGTACAGTGGTAATCCAGTCCCATCCGATAGTAGCGTGGAAGGTAGGATTATCGGCACCAAGCAGTCCACCATTCAACTGGGTGGTGTTGCGGTCCTTCTCCTTTACGGCACCAAAGTACTTGTTGCACTCCACCTCTACTGCCAGGTAGTTCTTACCCTTATGCAGCAGACCGGTTACATTGAATTTGCCACGCATAAAGGCACCCTCGATACGGCCCAGACGCTGTCCGTTCAGATAAACGTTAGCTTTCCAGTTGATACCATCGAAGTTGAGCCACTGCTGCTCGCCATCAATACGCTCTACGTTGAACTCCTGACGGTACCAGAAGTCTGAGCGGAAATATGATTCTGAAATCTGATTGATATCGTCGGCATAGTTTGGATCGGGTACCGCGCCGATATTCATAAACGATGCCAGCACGGTGCCAGGTACTGTAGCAGGCACCCAACTTCTACTATCATAATCAGCCGTTGCAATCTGCTCGCCACGGGCATCCACCTCCGATGCACGCTGCAACTGCCACATGCCGCCACTCAACTCGTAGCGTCCGTTCTTCATACCAGCCACAGCATGTGGGGTGTAAACCTGTTTCTGCTTCGACAGCACCTCCAACTCACGCAGAGCATAGCAGCCAGCCTCGCCGGGCTCCTGGAGGAGCAAGCGCACGTAGCGGGCAGTACATTGAACATTGACCATTGAAGATTGACCATTGAGAGATGCCACCTTTTTCCAGGTTTGGGCGTCGTCGGATATTTGAATGATGCCTTTCTTGGGGGCATAGAGCCAGTCGAGATTAATCTGCTCGATAGGCAGACTCTTTCCAAGGTCGGTGTATATCCACTGCTCGCCACCGCCATCGCTCATCCATACGCTGCTGAACTGCTGCGATGGCAACAGCTCTACATACTCGCCGATGGCATTCTGGAACTGCAACTCGTACACGTCCCAGTGGGCAGCACCAGTCATATCCATTACCACACGCAAATGCTGGGTGTTTACAGGTGTCTTAAACTTAATCAGCTCATCCAACTGGCGTGCTGGCAACAGGCTCTCCTCGGTCTGTTTGTTGGGGTCGGAATGCAACTTATAATACAGTGGCTTACCAGGCAGTTTGTCGCCCTTCAGTTCGCCAACCACCTGCCAGTCTTTTCCATTTTCCGAAGCCTCGCAACGAATGCTGTAGCCCTCGGTAGCCAGCTGGTCGTTATAGGCCATCATACCTACCACACGTACCCCGGCAGTTTTTACTGTCATGGCACCGCTGTAGTCGTACTGCAGCCAGGTCTTCTCGCCCATCAGGATATTCTTTGAATAGGCACCGCCATCGATGGCCCATTCAGCCTCCTTACGTGGCAGCACACCATCCTGGGTAGAAACCTTCAGCAGGATGGGATCGGCAGTATCGCAGATACCATCTGTTATCAGATGTGCCGTCAGGTTGTAGTCGATAGCCGACGAAGCCCAGGCCGCACGGTGGCGTGCTACATTTGTTAATGTCTGGCCATTGTCCACCCAGCTTAGTGTGGGTGCATAATACTCACTCTTGGCACCCGGATACTGTCCGATGCCACGCGTGTAATCAGTTGGTTGAGGTGCAGCCACAGCGCACATACCGATACACGAAAAAATTGCTGTTAAATACTTCATATTGTCGTAGTTTCTTATTTTTGCGCACAAAAATACAAAAAAATCAAATACCATACTAAACTTTCGTCATTTTTTTGCTATCTTTGCACCCATAACTAATAAACAATTTCATTTCATGCAAAAAACTAGAAAGATATGTCTGGCCTTAGGGCTGGCAGTGTGCCTGACGGTAG
>JAEEGI010027294.1_pt1 | contig 10938 bp, 4 predicted proteins | sample 8958751 | NCBI WGS metagenome assembly JAEEGI01 (sample SAMN16246545, study PRJNA631951) | gut metagenome | biome: gut microbiome; feature: rumen; material: KS-attached | host: Bos | place: Iran: Karaj | collected 2018-10 | reverse complement strand
CCCAATCCCCAATCCCCAATCCCCAATCCCCAATCCCCAATCCCCAAATTCTCAAATCCCAAATAATTCTCTATAAAATTTTATATAAAACAATAACTTTAAATTTTAATAATTCCATTATAAATAATATATTTTTATAAAAATAAAAAAATTAAAAAATAAAAAATTTATTCAATAAAATTAATCAGTTTTTTTATAGTAATTTAATGTCAAATGTAATTTAAAAATTTTAATGAAAACAAAAGATTACAATATAATTTTACATCCATATAAAAAAGGATATGTAGCTGAAACTTCAATAGAACAATCAAAATCAGGAAAAAATACAGATTATGAATTAATATTAATAGTAGATAGATCAGGTTCAATGAATTATAGTTATCCAATTCTTATAAATAAAATAATTCCATATCTTTTAGACAAGTTAAAATTTCCTGCAAATAAACAAACTCATTTTATAACATTTGAAGATTACGTTGATTATAGAAAATTTAAAAAATCAGATTTTTTAAATTGTACAGAACCAGCTCCAGGAGCAATAGAAAAAATGAGTGAAATTTTCCCTGAATTGAAAAAAATATTTATTCCAAAAAATGAAAAAACTCCTTTTAGAATTTTAACTCTTTCAGATGGAGAATTAGTAGTAGAAGAAGAACGTAAATTAGTACCTAAATTAGCATCTGAATTTGCTAATGAAATAAAAGGAAAATTTAGAATAAATTCTCAAGCAATTAGATATTTCACTTCTGAATTTGGACAACCTGATACTTTAGCTTTAGCTTCTATATTACAATTAAATAATGTTAAAGAAGCTACTTTAATTGATATTAATTCAAGAGATTCTTATATTGAAACTGGTGATAAAATTTATGAATTATTTAAAGATGATGGATTTGATTGTAGATTAAATATGAAATCTAATTGTGCTTGTATTAAAAATGAACCTTGGGGAGAAAAAAAAGAAGAAATTAAACTTTTTATTGGACAGAATTTTTTTTGGTTAGATGATTATAATGAAAATGTTAAGTTTAAAATAAAAGTAAATGATGAAGAAGAAGTTGATATGAATGTTATTTACGGAGAAGAAATTAATATTTCGAATTATGGAAGAATTTTATTTAATAAGATAAATGGATATTTAAATAAACTTAAAGTATTAAAAATTGTAAACAATGAAAAATCACAAAAAGAAATTGAAATGATTTTTAATAATTTTAAAATATTTGAAGATTCATTAGAAAATAAAGAAGAAGAATTAGTATTAAAAGATGGTAAAATGGCTTCAAGAATTCTTTATATTCAAAAATTAATTAATAAAAGAAAAGGATTAATCTCAAATAAAATGAATGAAATTAAAAATGATAATATATTATCAGGACTTAATAGTCAACAAAAAGCTGATTATTTAAGAAGTATTGATAATACAAAATTAGGAAAAAATTTAGCAAAAAGAGCATTAAATACAGGAGAAAATATAAATGAAATTATATTAGAAGAAATAAATAATATATCTAAGAATATTAAAGAATTAGAAAATATAGATTATTCATCTCATCCTTCTAGTTTTTATTCAACATCAACAACAATTGAATCTCTTAAAGACATTAGTGAATTAGTAAATGAATCATTTTTTAAAGAATTAGAAATTACTGATATTTTAAAATTAATTAATATAGTTGGTATTGGTTGTAATGGAAAAATTGGTGAATATCCTGATCCTTCTGTTTATATAGTTAAAAATATTTATCCTGGATGTTATATAAGTATTGCTGATATTGCAACTGCTGAAGAATATTCAAAAGGAAATAAACATTTAGAAGTTCCTGGAACTAAAGAAGAAATTAATAATTGTATTCCTATCTTTCATAATTATAAAATATATAAATTTTTACATAAATATTCACCTAAAATTTTAGAATTATTATCTGGTTTAGGAATGAGAAGAGTACTTGCTGATATTCCTTTAACTTTTGAATCAAATATTTTATCAGGATTATGGAAAATGATTGGAGTTTTAAAGACAAATAAAAGTGAAATTAATATTATGAGTTTTTTAGATATTTGTAATTCTATGAATTTTATTTGTGGAAATAAATATAATGATGTAATTGAAATAATTAAAAATCAATTAAATGATAAAAATAATAAAATGGGATTATATATTAATAATTATGGATTATTTCAAATGCTTCCTATTTTATATTATTCTGCCAAAAATAATATTTTTAATAAAAATGAACTTCAAAAAATATTTAGAGCAATTATAAGATTTGAAATATATAAAATATTTAGAAAAAGAATAAGAAAAGCAAAAAATCAAGATGATTTTATAAGAGAAAATTTAATATCTTCATTGGGAATAGACTTTGAAAAATATGGAACAAAATTACCTGAATTATTTCAAAAAGAAATTGATCCAGTTTTTTATAATCAATTCCATATTAATAAAGAAGTAATAAAAGAATATAAAAAAATATTAGGTTGGACTAATTTAATTCCTTATTCATATATTCTATTTTTAACTTCATTACAAAATCCTCCTTTAGATAACATTAAAAATTTAAAAGAATATAAATTTGAAAATTTAAAAGAAGATTTAGGAATTAATTTTGATTATGATAAATTCATTGTTTTTAATATTGTTCAATCATTATTATATAAAGAAAAGAATAAAAGAGAAAATGAAGATGAAAAAAAAATGATAATAATGGATTCAAATGATGAAAAAGAAATTGATGTTTTTTTAAAAAATAAAGTAAAACATATATATGCTGCTGAATATTCAATTGAAAATCAAAAACAAATAAAAAAACAATTTGAAATAATTTCATCTGAACTTATAGATAAAATAATTAGAACAAAAGATTTAAATGAATTTAATGATTTAATGAAAAATGGAATAACAAAAGGTTATTTAAATCATAAAATATCAAATGATAGTAGTAAAGGATATATAGATTTAAAAAAACAAATTTTAGATGAATCAATTGATATTCCTTTAAGATATGAGAAATTAAAAGGAATTTTAAGTGGAAAAAATGAAAAAGGAGAAGATTTATGGAATAATGGAAATCCAATAAGAACTCATAGAAAAGATTATCAGAAATTTATTAAAAAAAATAAACCAGAAATTTGGGAAGAAATTAATAAATATAATACTTTACATAAATATAGGGAAAAAACCAATAGACAAGGTCATTCTAATTCAAAAAAATCTTATTGGGCAATTGGATTTGATACAATTGAAGATTTTTATACATTATCAGATAAAAAAGATATTGATGAATATAAAAAAATTCATAATAATTGTTGTGGATTAGGAGAAAACAAAAATAGTTTAAAATATATTAAAAAAGCTGAAAGAAAATTAAAAAGAAAAGAATTTAAAAAAAAGAAAAATAATAATGATGATGAAATTAAAATGGATATTGATACATATGGAAGTGAAGAATTAATTGGAAGAAAAAAAAGGAGATTTTTTGATAGAGGAGGGAAAGGAAGAAAAAAGAAAAAAGTATATGAAGGTTCAAGTGAAGTTGTATCAAGAGGAAGAGGTGTTGGTTCAATGTTAAGAGGAAGAGGTGATAGTTCTATTTTTAGAGGAAGAGGAGGTGTTTATCATGATGAAAAAAATGAAAAAAAGGGATTTTAAGCTTTTATATTTAAAAGTTTGATAATTTAAAATAATTATTTAAATTATTCAAGAATATAATATAAATTATTTAATTAAATAAATTTTTTATAAAAATGAATATATAATAAAGATTAATTGTGGTGTGCTCCCAATCCACATATCAGATAATTATTTATTATATTTATTATAATTAGTAAATTATTATTTATTTAATTCAGAATTTCAATAAATTTAATTTTAAATCTCTTAAAAATTAAATTTAATTAAAAATAAAACATTTGAAACAAAAACAATTTGAGAATCCTTGAGATTCTTTAAAATTAATTCCAAGTTCAAATTTAAAAATATATTTTGAATATAATTCAAATAAACATTTAACTCCTGAAGTTTCTGGTATTTCAATTAGATTTCATAATGAAAATATTCCTAATAAAAAAATTTTGACAAAAATTCCAATGTGAATGATATTATTAATAATTCGAAAAAAATGGAAAAAAAAAATGAAAGATATCTTTTAGTTTAGAAAGTCAATTAATTAAAATGGATAAGGATGAAGTTGAAAAACAAAATAAAATTGAAATACAATAGATAATGAAATTTAGCTCGATTTAAGTCCTAATATAAAAGATTCAAATGAATGAAATATCTGAGTTAAAAAAAGAAGAGAATTATCATTGTACTTTATTCTCATTCATCATATAAACCACTAAAAAAAATGAACTTAACTCAAGGAAATTACAATAAATATTTATTTAAAGAAGAACAAGAATTAACAAAATATACTAATAATATTAAAACTTTAATCAATAAACAGGAAGAAGAAAGATTAAAAAGAAAAGCACATTTAAAAAGAAGGTCTTATTTTTCTTCGTCTTTAACAGGAAAAAGTTTAATATCAGAAATTTACTTTTAGACAAAAGAATTAAAACAAAATAATAATAATATTATTATGAAAGAAAAATTAAAACTTTAAGTACTAGTTTAAATGAACAAAGAACAAAAGATAGTTTAAATTCTAATAATGATGTTAAAGTTTTTTTAAAGTTATTTCAAATAATAAGAATAAAATTTGAAAAAATAATTGTGGTGGTATTAAAAAGATTTTATTAATAAGAAATTCAATTAAAAATAAAAAAAAAAGTTTTAAATGAAATTGGAAAACTTGAAAAAAAATTCTTCATTTTTATAAATATTTAATTAAAGTTATAGAAGAAATTAAAAAAATTTCGCAATAAAACATTTATCACAAATTATTTATAGAGTAAATTTATAATAAAATTATAAATAAATTATCTCTTTTCTTTTTTAAAACAATATTATATTTTACAATAACTTTTTTCTTTTCTTTACATTAAATGCCAGAAACTAATTTTTTAATTGAAGATTGATTCTTTTTACTTGAAATATTAGAAATTTGAGTTTTAAAATTAGCTTTTTTATTAAAAACAGAATGAAAATTATTATTAAAATTATTTATTGTTTTTTCATTATTCAAAGAAAAAAAATAATTATTATCCATAAAATTAAACTGCTCAAAATTAAAAACAAATTTTTTTACTTCTTCTACATCATTATATAATTTAAAAAATCTAATAATTTCAAAATAAATAAGTATATTATTATATATTTCTTCAATATTTTGATTTATAATCTTTTTATTGTATTTACAAAGAATGATATTTAGTATTGAAAAACAATTTAAAAATTTTGTATAATTTTTTTGATTTTTATTATTATGATTTTTAAAGTTTAATCCTTGCTGTCCATTAATTTCTGAATTACTTTTCGAATTAACTTCATTTAAATTAATATTATCTGACATTTCTTCAGGAATAATTAATCTATTTTTAATTTTTGTACTTTTAGCAACATCACTCATAAACAAATTAATATTTTCTCTCTTATTTTTTTCAGTATCTCTATTATAATGAGATAGATTAGCATTAGAATAATATTTTCTCGAAGGAAATTTTAATAAATGTAATTTATCATTTATTTTTATATCAAAGAAAGAAAATAAGTAAAATTTATAATAAACATTTTCAAAAAAATAAACAAGTGAATCTCCAAGAAAAAAAATAAATTTCATCATTCCAGCAATATCTGCAATAACACTTGCAAATTTTTTATATGTTCTACTATAAACATATCTATCAGAAGAAGCTCTTACTATCATTGTCATAAAATTAGATTCTATATCTCTCATATCACTATGTTCAAAACTTTTATCAAAACCATAATAAATTTCTTTTTTATGAGATTCAAAAAAAAAATTAGAATCAGTTTTTATTTCATTTGTTCTAAAATAAACCCAAAAATCTTTATACATAAGAGATGATATTGTAGTATATTGATTTATACCATTATATATAACTGGCTTTTTATAATTTAAAGGTTGAACAATAATGTCGCTTATAAACATTCCAAAATATCCTCCTTTTAACATATCTATTATTTTACTTTTTTCTTCGCAATTTTTATTATTATTACAAAAGTGAAATCTGAATGTTAAATAATTCCAATAATTTCTTTGAAAATCACCTTCTAATACTAATTCATCTGGGTTTTCTATACAATATAAATTTTCCAATGATAAAGTATGAAAATAATCTTTTAAAATATTTATATTTATTTTATCACATGTTGTTATTGATATTGGAGTATTTTTTTCTATTGTATTTCCATTACTGTCAATTTTTGTTTGAGTATAACTTGCAGATACACTATATATACTTTCATTTACATAATTTGTATAATTTTGATATTGAAGAGAAAAGGTAAATATGAAATTCTTAGATAAATTAATTGGATGTGGATATTCATCAACATAAACAGTTCTTGTTATTTGAGGATTTTTTCTATTTAATAATTGTAAACTACAATATACTGAAAAGAAAATAATTAAAAATATTGAAAAAAATGAAGCAATTTGACTGAATAAAGTATAAAATTGTTTTGAACCATTCACATAAAAAGTAGGAGGAATTCCATACAGAACAAATAAATCGAAGTAAGATGCCATTGAATATTATTATTATTTATTTAAAGTAAATATTATAATCACTTTTTATTTATTTTGAATCATTAATTTAGATATTAAAATTAAAAATTAAAAAATACAATGTAAATATTTTAAATTAATTAAAAATACAACTAATGACTTTAATATATTTATTATTATATGTAATAAAACAGTAAAATTAAAAAAATATATATAATCATTAGTATTAAAGTAATTATATTAATTTTTTTATTTATTGTTAAATTGAATAATGAAAAAGAAAAATAAAATATTAAAGAAAATTGAAATCACTCACTCAATCCAAAAATTAAATATCTGATGAGTTTTGAATACTCATTAAGAAAAAGAAAATCTAATATTCTTTAGGAAAAAAGATTCACTGAAAAATTACAGATTTATTGGCATTTCTACAAAAATAGATATATTTAGAAAATATTATAAAGATATTCCAAAAAAATGCAGAGTTTTATATTTTAAAACAATATTTTTACCTTTATTGAAGAGATGAAATGACTCTGATTATTAGTTTTATAGATTTATTGAAGGAGAAGAAAAAGATGTAATCATTAATATAAAAAATATATATTTATTTTATTTTAATTTGAGAATTCTATAATAAAGAAAATGATTTATGTTCTGAATAATGTATCATAGAAAGAGAATCAATAATTTAATTATGTTTTTATTGTTTTCAAAATGAGTGAACTAATGAATTTAATTTTCAAAAATTATGAAATTTATATTAAAGAAAATAAAAAATAGGCAAGAAAAAAGTTCTTTCAAAATAATGAAAGATATATATTTATAATAAGGAAAGAAATATTAATAATTAAGTGTAAAATAAGATTATTAAAATTTAAATATTCATTTTTTTTTAATGATAAAATTTTATGATTTTTTTCATTGAAAAAATGGTTCCTTCTTAATAACATTTTTTAGTGAATTAATATATATAAATTTAAAATATTAATTAAAAATGGGAGTTGTCACTTGTGGTTGTAGATGCAATCAAGAAGAAAATATAAATGACGAAGAAATTAGTAAAGAAACTGGAAACTCAAAAAATACAAACAATAAAAATATAAACAAATATAAAGGAAATATTGTTTATTCAAATCTTAATAACAATAAAAGTGATTATGATAAAAATTTAAAGAAAATTAAAGATAATGATTTAGTTATTATTAAAGAGCAACAGAACGGAGAAATTGGAATTGATTTAGATGAACCAATTATTGAATTTTTTAATAAAGATCCTTATGTTATAGATTCAAAAAAAAATAATGAATTAAATTCAAATTATAATTCAAATAATAATAAAGGAGAAAATATTAATTCAAATCACAACACAAATAAAACTATAAATTCAAATTCTAATTCCTTTTATACTTTAAATAATAATACTAATCTCAATAATAATTCAAATGATAATAATTATTTACCCAATAAAAAAAATAATAATTCAAATGAATTAAATAAAGATGGAGGAATAAATAATATAAAAATTAATCAAAATACTTTAAAAATATTTAATATATCATATAATAAATCAGCAAAAAATTTACTTAATGGTAATAATGATTTAAATTTAAAATCAAAACACAATCGGTCAAATAGTAATTCGTTAAATATTAATGAAAATTCAACACATTTAAATCATAGTTTAGTAATAAATGGAATTCATAAATTAAATGATATTTTTATAAATCAAAAAAAAAATACTAATAATGATAGTATTAATGTTATTTGGAAAACATTAGATATTACTTCATTCATTTCAACTAAAAAATTAAATTCAACTAAAATAGATGAAATTATGTTTAATGGTAATATTTATAAAATGATTCTTTCTAATATATTTAAAAATTGTTCAATGAATATTCAAAAATTTTGTATTTTAACAAGAAAAAAATTTTGTATTTTTCAAAATAGAGAAAATTTTTTACTTTCTAAAAGTTCACAAAGAGAATTAGATTTATCTCAAATTGAAAGTTGTGGAAGATTAGATTTTTCATTGTTAAATATTCATTATTTAAATAAATATTTTTTTATGTATATTGATATTAAAGATATTTATGAAAATGATAATTCAAATGATGATGCTGTTTATAAAGTTGTTCAAAAAGAACAAAATGGAAAATTTTATGTTTTGTTTTCAAAAAATGAAAAAGAAGTAAATCAATGGGTTTGTGTTATAAATTTTTTTTTAAATATAAATAAAAAATTATAAAAATTTTGATTTTTAAAAAATAAATTTCTTCATTCAATTTATATATACAAATTTTCACAATTTAATTTAAAAAATATTCAAAAAATTAAAAATAAATCACAAGAAGATTATTTTATAATGAATCTTTTCTTTATTTCTTGGTTTTTTGTTAAGAAAAAATAAATAAAATAAAAGAATATTAAAAAGAAAATTTTAAAAGATGAATTTAAAAATTATTAAGATATACTATAATTAGATATTCCTGAAAAAAGAACTGAAACTTTAAATTTTTTAAAAATATTTTTTTTAAAAAATCTGACAAAGAAAAAAGATAGTTATTAGAATTTAAAAGAAATAAAAGAACTAAAAGTATAATTTAACAATTATTCATTTTCATATTTATATGTTTATTAATTATATATTTTACATATTATGTTCTTAAGTTGTAAAATTTATCAGCCAAGAATATTAATTAATAATCTCTTTTATCTTTCTTAGTCTTAAAACTAATCTATTTAAATGTCTTTTTAAATATTTATCTTTATTTGATTGTTTTAATAATAAAAGCAAAAGTAATTTCTGACTGATTATTCTAACTAAATAAAAAAAGGATTATTGAATAAATTCCAATGTATTAAAATCAAATTTTGGAAACATCATAAAACTTTAGAAATTTGATTTATTAATTAAGATAATTCTTTAAATTCAAATCATTTTTACTGCTTAATATTTATTAATTAAAAGTGAAAAAAGAAGAATGTGACTGAATAAGTTTATTATTAAAAAAAAAATAAGAGTAAAAATTTGAATACTAATATTAGATTTATGATAAAGTTATTTGGATTCTTTCAAACAATATTGAAAAAAATAAAAAAAAAGATAAGAGAAGTGAAGAAATAAAATTAATTTAAAAAGGTTTAGCAAATGAAACTAAATTATTATGAATAATAAACATAAAAATTTTTATTATTTAATTATTGATAAATACCTTTTTGTTTTTTTAAATTATCATAAAATGTTTATTAATTGAAAAAGAAGTATAAGAATAAAAATTCAACCATTCTATCCATAAATTAAAATAAGCATTTTCATATTTAAAACATCTAACAATATTATAAACTTTTTCTTCTAAAAATATTGAATAGTTATATTTTCTTCATAATTATTACTACTTTAAATAATTAAATATCAAAGTTGAATGAGATTACCAAATCAAGAGGGGTAAGATTTCTCTGAAAACCCTGCTGTTTTTAAGAGTTGAGCAATTCTTTTGTTTTCCAAGTCAAATATCTTTCATCAATCAGATTCCTGTCAAACGGCACTGATGTGTACTGTTAAAATAGAGAAAGCATCTTCATCATTGTCTGTTTATTGAATCACTTAGATAATATGTCAATTTGAATCCCTTACTTTCTTTCCAGATAGAACCAGGTTCTCTCCAAATGAACATCATTTCTCTTTGTAACACTTATCATCCTAAAGATTACGACTTACTCATTGACACCAGCTAGTATCCTGAGCTATACTAAGTATCGTAGTTGTAATCAAATCTTCCTTCCTCATAGTTTGCATCAGTGCATCTTTCTAAAAATACCATGCCCATCAGATGAAGATTACAGATATCAGTGAGTGTGTAATGTTTTTCATCTCCTCTGAGATAGGACTTAGCTTGATAGTTCTTGTTACTTCCTCTTCCCGTTCAGATACTATCGCCCAATACACAAGGAACATTCCTTCCTTTGTAAGTTCGTGCTTGGAAGAACCCCAGTACAGTCACATAGTGCATCATCTCTTCATTTGATATATGAGCGGAGATTTTGGAAAAAGAGAGATGATGATAATTAGGAAGACAGGCCCGCAGTTTAAAATAATAATATAAATTCAAAAAAATAAAAAAAAAATCAAAATTGAAAATTAATATTTGAAATAATTATTTTTTATTAAACTAAATTACCATCAGTAGTATTTCCTAATTCTTTTATACTTTCTAAATTATCTACTTGTCTATATTTAATATATAAATAAATTCCAATAATTAGAGAAAACAATGGAAATAAAATTGCGATAGCAGTT
>JAEEGI010027292.1_pt1 | contig 10938 bp, 7 predicted proteins | sample 8958751 | NCBI WGS metagenome assembly JAEEGI01 (sample SAMN16246545, study PRJNA631951) | gut metagenome | biome: gut microbiome; feature: rumen; material: KS-attached | host: Bos | place: Iran: Karaj | collected 2018-10 | reverse complement strand
ATGCATACTTGTGTAGAGGTGACCAATGCGGGAAGCCATCGGACGGAATGTGACAGCGCGGTTAAAGATGGGAAAGCTCCTTATTTAGTTAGGAGTATGACGTATGATTTGCTTAACATACTTTATTGGTGCAAGGATTTGCCCCCAGAGAAAGACAGAGAGAAAACTGTTGAGAGGGTTAGAAAATCCATGGAAGAGGTCGCTAGGAAAAAAGAAGAAGACAAGAATAGAAAAAGACAAAGGTATAACCAATAAGCAAATGAAATTTGCTTCAAAATGACTGAACCTATAAACTGTAATTTTGCAACGAAAACGAAAAACTAAACTTTTGAGATATGACTGAACAGGAACTTGCCAGTATGATCTGGGACGTGAAGGAAACGATTCGCGACACTTATAGCGATGCGGAGGTGGAGGATGTGATTCTGCCTTTTACACTGCTGCGACGCATGGACTGCATCTTGCTGCCTGTGCGCAACGAGATTGAAGCGGAGTTGGCCAAATACCCCGACGAGAAGACTAAGGAGGTGGTGCTGAAATCGCTGATGCGGAAGCATAAGCTTCAGTTCTATAACACCTCGGGCTTCACGATGAGCAGCTTGCTGGCCAAGCCTGCGGCCATTGGCCCTAACTTCAAGCTGTATTTGGAGGGCTATACGGACAACATTAAGGATATCATGAATAACTTCACGCATGAGGATGCGGAGAATGGCGACCTGACGAAGATCTATAGCCGCCTGCTGCGCGAGAACCTGCTGTATCAGGTGACGCAACAGTTCGCCAATATCGACCTCAGCCCCGAACAGGTGGATAACGCGAAGATGGGCACCATCTTCGAAATCATCATCCGCCGCGCGAAGGAAACGACAAACACCAAGGCGGGACAGTTTTACACGCCGAGGGATATCGTGAGGACACTGGTTTCGCTGGTGCTGTGCGGCAAGGAGGATGACATCCAGGTGCCTGGGCGACACTTCTCCATCTACGACCCCTGCTGCGGCACGGGCGGCATCCTGACCGAGGCGAAGAAGCATATTGAAGCCGAGGCGAAGCGGGCTGGCAGGAATGACGTGAAGGTGATTCTGAACGGACAGGAACTGAATGAGAAGACCTACGCCATCTGTAAGGCCGACATGCTGCTGACGGGCGAACTGATGAGCGGTGACATTGAGGTGGGCGACACGCTGGCCAACGACAAGTTTGCTGGCAAGACCTTCAATTATATGCTGGCCAACCCTCCGTTTGGGGTGGACTGGAAGAAGATTGAGAAGAAGATCACTTCGGAGGCCGAAGACCCCAACGGGCGTTTTGCAGCCGGACTGCCGAGCACTAACGACGGCTCGCTGCTGTTTCTGCAACACATGATTAGCAAGATGGACGCGGACAATGGCTCACGCATCGGCATTGTGCTGAACGGCTCGCCGCTCTTCAACGGCGATGCCGGAAGCGGCTGGAGCAACATTAGGAAGAGCATCCTTGAACGCGACTTGCTGGATGCCATTGTGGCCATACCCAAGTGCCTGTTCTACAGCACTGGCATTGCTACATATCTGTGGATCCTTGACAACAAGAAGCCTGAAAGCCATAAGGGCAAGGTGCTGTTCGTAAACGCGGAGAGCCAAGAGGAGTTTGCGGAGCTGCTGCAAAAGAACCTTGGGCAGAAGCGATACAGCATTACCGAGACGGCCACGGCGAGGATTGTGGAGCTGTACCGCAATTATGAGAATGCGGAGATGACGCTTGGCGGCGAGACGGTGCCTGTGGCGAAGCTGATGGATAGAGAAGACTTCCTCTATACGAAGGTGACCGTGGAGCGGCCATTGCGCGACGAAAAGGGCGAGCCTGTGCTGAAGAAGGGCAAGCCACAGCCCGACAGCAGCTTGCGCGACACGGAACGCATTCCGATGAAGACGGACATTGACGCCTACTTTAAGGATGAGGTGCTGCGGTTTGTGCCTGATGCCTGGATGGACAGGACGAAGGACAAGGTGGGCTGTGAGTTCCCATTTACGAAGCTGTTCTATCGATACAAGCCGCTGCGCTCGTGTGACGAGATTCTGGCCGAGCTGGTGAGCTTGGATAAGGAAATGGAAAGCGAATTGGCTAACCTGAAAACATAAGAATGATGGAAAAAAGCGAAATACAAGAAGCCCGTTTGGATGCCTTGTTTAAGAAGGTGTCGACATTGATTGAGCAATCGCGCCACTTGGTGTATGCCACGGTGAATGTGGCGGAGGTGAAGACCCGCTACGCGGTGGGACGCTACATCTTTGAGGATGAACAGCAGGGCGAACGCGCCAAATATGGCCAGCAGATTCTGAAAAACTTGTCGGCATTGCTCATGGAGCGTTTTGGCGGCGATTGGACATACGACACGCTGAAGCGTTGCCGCTATTTTTACAAGGCCTACGAGAATGTTTCAATTGGGGCAACATCATTGCCCCAATCGAAACAAAAAGGAGAAGTACTTGGAAATAAAGAAGTTGCAAATTGGAGCAACGGTGTTGCCACAATTCGTCTGCCTCGTTTCACACTCTCGTGGTCGCACTATTTGGTGTTGATGCGCATCGAGAATATTGAAGCGCGAAGCTTTTATGAGATAGAATGTGCCCAACAGCAATGGTCGGTGAAGGAACTCAGCCGACAGGTGGGCAGCAGCCTCTATGAGCGTCTGGCGTTGAGCCGCGACAAGGACGAGGTGATGCGCTTGGCCTTGGAGGGGCATACCGTGCAAAAGCCCGAGGACATCATCAAGAACCCGGTGACTTTGGAGTTTCTCGGACTGAATCCCGATGCGTCCTATTCGGAAAGCAAGTTGGAAAACGCCATCATCGGCAAAATGCAAAACTTCTTGCTCGAAATGGGGAAGGGCTTTCTCTTTGAGGCGCGGCAGAAGCGCTTCACCTTCGACGAACAGCATTTCTATGTCGATTTGGTGTGCTACAACCGCCTGTTGCGTTGCTATGTGCTTATCGACCTGAAGACGGCGAAACTGACCCACCAGGACCTCGGACAGATGCAGATGTATGTGAACTACTACGACCGCTATGTGAAGCTGCCCGACGAAAACCCCACCATTGGCATCCTTCTTTGTGAGGAAAAGAATGATGCTTTGGTGGAACTGACATTGCCTGAAGACGCACATATCTATGCCTCGCAATACTCGCTCTATTTGCCCGACAAAGCCCTGCTGCAAAGCAAGCTGAAGGAATGGATAGACGAGTTCAACGAAAACAACCCAAATGATTGATTATGAAACGTTACGACAAATACAAGCCCAGCGGCATTGATTGGATTGGCGATGTGCCTGAGCATTGGGAAGTGAAACGCGGTAAGTTTTGCACGAAACTCATCAGTGGTTTTCCGTTCGATTCTGGCAAATTCTCGTACGATGAGAATGATATGCCTTTGATTCGAATTAGGGATATTATGAATGGGCAGACCGAGGCTTATTATAATGGGTCTTATCCTGAAGAAGCTGTTGTGAAAAAAGGTGAGCTTTTGATAGGAATGGACGGTGATTTCAATATCGCTCGTTGGAGCGGAAGGGATGGTCTTTTAAATCAACGGGTTTGCAAATTAGTTTCGACGAAAGAATTGGATGAGGATTATGCTTTTTATCTATTGGAAAGACCTTTGAAATGCATCAATGATGTTACTTATGCTACAACAGTGAAGCATCTTTCAACTTTTGATATTTATGAAGCATTTCTTCCTGTTCCTCCGCTTGCGGAGCAAGAGGCGATTTCGGCGTATTTGGATGCTCGGTGTGCGGACATCGATAAGGTGGTGGCCACACAGCAGAAGCGGATTGCGCTTTTGCAGGAGCTGAAGCAGAGCGAGATAACGCAGGCGGTGACGCGCGGCCTGAATCCTGATGCCAGGATGAAGGACAGCGGCGTGGAATGGATTGGGATGGTGCCCGAGCATTGGGAGGTTAAGAAACTGAGGTTTTTAGGTAGTACCAAAAATGGGATAAGCAAAGGTGGTGATTATTTTGGCAAAGGTTATCCTTTTGTTAGTTATGGTGATGTTTATAAGAATTATGCTTTGCCAACTATGGTGGATGGTTTGGTGGAGTCTTCTGATGAGGAAAGAAATGACTTTTCGGTTGAGAAAGGTGACGTGTTTTTTACTAGAACATCGGAGACAATCGAAGAGGTTGGTTTTTCATCAGTTTGTGCCAAAACTATTAAAGATGCCGTTTTTGCTGGTTTCGTTATTAGATTTAGACCTCAAAAAGGTGTGCTGAATGTCGGGTATTCAAAGTATTATTTCAGATGTGACTTGCATAGGGCGTTTTTTGTGAAAGAAATGAATTTGGTAACTAGAGCATCATTGAGCCAAGAATTATTAAAGAACTTAATAGTATTGTTGCCGCCATTTGACGAACAAGCTGCTATTGCAGAATATCTTGACCGCCGATGCGGAGAGATTGACAAGCAGATTGGGGCGGTGACGAAGCAGATTGATTTGCTGAGGGAATATAAGCAGGCGTTGATTACGGAGGTGGTTACTGGGAAGTTTAGAGTTTAGAGTTTAGAGTAGTGGAGAGTTGAGAGTTGTTAGTTGTTCAGTTTGGAGTTTGGGGTAGTAGGGCTGTCACACTGTGGCAGCCGAGGTTGTTCAGTTTGGAGTTAGGGGTAGTAGGGCTGTCACACTGTGGCAGCCGAGGTTGTTCAGTTTGGAGTTAGGGTAGTAGGGCTGTCACACTGTGGCAGCCGAGGTCGTTCGGTTTGGAGTTAGGGTAGTAGGGCTGTCACACTGTGGCAGCCGAGGTTGTTCGGTTATGGTGCGAGGTATAGAAATGCATCGCATGCGTCTGAGGTTCAGTTGAGTGGTGGATTTGGTGCAATTTAGGTGGGCGAAATCTTACCGATTAGTGCAGTTTGTAATATAAAAAATTTACCGATTAGTGCAGTTTAGATTTGTAATTCGTTGAAAATTTGTATTTTTGCGGAAAATCTAAAATAAAGCGAATATGAATGAATTGGAAAGAGTGCTGCGCGACCAACAGGAAGAACTGAGAAGCACCGATTTCAGCCAGTTTGTCACCCGAAAAGAGGAGGAGCAAATAGACTTGAATAGTACTATGGCTCAAATCGTTATCGGTGTGCGGCGCTGTGGGAAATCAACGCTGTGTCAGAAGGTTCTGAAGCAAAGTGGTGTGGCATTTGCCTACGCCAATTTCGATGATGCGGTGTTGGCTTCAATGAAAGCCACCGAGATGAACCTCCTTATGGAAACACTCTATCGGATATATGGTGAGTTCACGCATCTTTTCCTCGACGAGGTGCAAAATATCGACAAATGGCCATTGTTTGTCAATAGGCTTCTTAGACAGAAAATCCATTTGATTCTCACGGGCAGCAATGCCAACCTGTTGAGTGACGATTTGAGTACGCACATCACTGGCCGTTACAATGAGATTAGGCTCTATCCCTTCTCCTTCGGTGATTATTGTGTAGCGAAAGAAATAGATACTCAATTGCTTACGACAAAAGCTGAAGGCCTGCGCCGCCATGCGCTCGACAATTACTTGATGCAGGGTGGTCTGCCAGAAACATTCACCTTGAAGAGCCAAGGCAAGTATGTCCGTTCACTTCTTGACGCCATTGTCAACAAAGACATTTGTAAGAGATACAAGATTCGTTACAAGAAAACGCTTCAGCAAATCGCCAATGGGCTTCTCGATCGTTTCTGTCAAGAGGTCAATTATCAGGATGTCCAAGAAACATACAAGCTGAAATCCGTCCATACGGCCAAGAATTACGTCAACTATATCGAAAAGGCCTATCTCGTGCGTTTGGTTCCTCGCTACTCATTCAAGAGCATCGAGCGGCAGAACTTTAGGAAGGTCTATGCCATCGACACGGCTTTCGTCACCGACCATACCGATGTGCTCCAAACTGACAATTGGGGCTGGCGGCTTGAGAATGTGGTGTGTGTGGAACTGCTCCGTCGAATGGAATATGCCACGCAAGAGCTGTTTTACATCAAGGAAAACCGAAGCTATGAGGTGGATTTCGCCGTTGTGGATCAAGGGCATGTGACGGAGTTGGTGCAGGTGACCTATGATTTCAGCAAGCCTTCAACGAAACTATATAATCGTGAAGTCGGAGGGTTGCTGAAAGGTGCTGCAGCCACACGATGCCACAATCTTTCACTCGTCATGATGCATGGTGAACCGCGTGATATCCAAGTTGGTGATTATTTGGTGCATTGCGTGTTGGTTACAGATTGGCTGTTGAAAAAATAATTCAAGTTCAGCATCAGTGAATGTATTTGATATAGTTTTGCAAAAGAGATACAAAAACATACAGTTATGAACGGATTGACTGAGAAAAAGTTTGAAGAGCATATCACGGATTGTTTAGCTGGTAGCCCGATGTATTGCCAGCGCGAGCACCAGGACTTCGACATCAAGAACATGTGCGACCGTGGCGAGCTGCTGCGCTTCATGAAAGCCCAGACGAAGGCATGGGCCAAGCTGACAAAGGAGTTTGGCGAAGGTGCCTTGGACGAGGTGGTGCGCGTGTATAACAGCACCCTCGACAACCAAGGTATGCTGCATGTGCTGAAGAAGGGCATCAAGATCAAAGGCATGGAGGTGAGGTTTGTGGCCTTCAAGGACGAAATGGCGCCCGAAGGGAGTGAGCCCGACCTGCTCTATAAGGCCAACCGCTTCGCGGTGGTGCGGCAGATGCGGTACTCTCTCGACAAGAAGGACAGCCAGAACAGCATCGACCTGGTTATCCTCATCAACGGCCTGCCCATCATCACAGCGGAGCTGAAGAATGAGTTCACCGACCAGAACTATACCCACAGCATCATGCAATACCGCAAAGACCGCAACCCAGACAACCGCTTCTTGCGGAGCTGCCTGGTGCATTTTGCGGTGGATAACAACTACGCCTTCATGACGACACGGCTGAAGGGTGACGACACCCACTTCCTGCCGTTCAACCAAGACAGCGTCAATCCGGCTATTGAAGGCGACTATGCGACGGCTTACCTGTGGCGTGACATCTGGCAAGCCGAGAGCCTGCTGAACATCATCGAGCATTTCATCAAGTCCTATAGGGTGAAGGTGACGGACAAAGAAAACACGGTTTTCTTCCCTCGTTTCCACCAGCTGAGGGCTGTGAGGAAACTGGTCGGCCTTGCCAAGACGGAAGGCGCTGGCCATAACTACCTGATTGAGCACTCGGCAGGTTCGGGTAAGACCAAGACGATGGCTTGGCTTGCCCACCAGCTGGCCAACACGATGGATGCCCAGGGCAATCCTGTGTATGACAGCATCATCATGGTGACCGACCGCATCGTGCTGAACGCGAACATGGCCGACGACGTGAATGCCTTTGAGGAGGTGGCCAAGACGGTGCGCGACATCCGAAAAGGATCCTATAAGCTGGCGGCGGCATTGGATGAAGCCAATCCCCCGCGCATCATCGTGTGTACTGTGCAGAAATTCAGCTTCGCGCTGCCGTTCCTGAAGAACAAAGCGAACAGGAAGTATGCCATCATCGTGGACGAGGCACACACGGCCATGGGCAACGAGGCCATGAAAGACTTGGCCGAGGCATTGACGGTGGACGACGGCACCCTGCTTGAAGAGGGCTATGAAGACACCTACGACCTGGCGTTGGCCTACATGCAGCGCATGAGGCAGAAGATGAGCCATCTGAGCTTCTACGCCTTCACGGCCACGCCGAAGGACAAGACCTATATCCTGTTTGGCCACAAGACCACCAAGGAGAGCAACAATGAAATGTTGCGCAGCATCGGCGGCGAGTATTACGAGGCGCATGACTACTACACCATGAAGCAGGCCATCGACGAGAAATTCATCCTCGATGTGCTGCAGAACTATGTGACCTACCAGACTATGTTTGAGTATGTGCAGAGAGAGTGGGATGACTTTGGCCCTAAGATGCCCGTCTATAAAGACGAGTACGAGAAGAAGAAAGCCATCAAGCTCATCATGGAGGCATTGAATGCCGACCCGAACAACATGAGGCAGAAGGCCAAGATGATGGTGGCGTATTTCATGCAGCACACCATCAACAAGATTGGTGGCCGAGCCAAGGCTATGGTGGTGACGGATTCGAGGAAATCGGCGGTGATGTACAAACAGTTTATCGACGAGATTATCCACTTGGAGTATAACGATGCCATCAAGAGCCTTGTGGCATTCTCGGGGAAGGTGGAGCTTGACGGCCAGACCTACAGCGAGGAGAGCATGAACGGCTTTGGCATCAAGGATAACGCCATCCGCGAGCAGTTCAACAAGCCTGAGTTCAAGATACTGATTGTGGCCGAGAAGTTCCAGACGGGCTTCGACCAGCCTTTGCTGCATACCATGTTCGTCGACAAGCTGATGGGTGGCATCCAGTGCATCCAGACGTTGAGTCGGTTGAACCGCTGCTACAGAGACGGACAGATAGAGAAGACCGACACGATGGTCATCGACTTCCGCAACCATGCGGAAGACGTGCAAGAGGCCTTCCAGAAATACTACCAGCGGACGGAGCTTGAAGGCGGGGTTGACCTGCAGCGGCTCTACACGCTGAAGAACAACATCGACAACTACAAGGTGTATAGTCCGGACGAAGTGAGGACGGTGGCCAAGGCAGTGGTGGAGAATCATCTTGACATTGTGCCTGGTGTGTTGGCTCACATCGTGAACAACTACGTGCTGCCCATGGGCACAAAGGACAAAGACTTGCTGCGCAAGTATGTGGAGCGGTATGTTAGAAGCTACGGCTTCCTGTCGCAGGTGATGGACTTCATCGACACGGAGCTGGAAGAGTTCTACATCTTCTGCAAGCTGTTCTACAAGTATCTGCCCTATACGAAAGAGACCTTGCCGATGGAGATACTGGAGCAGATCAATCTGGAGAAGCTGCGTCAGCAGCTGACCTTCGACGGTGCCTTGCCGCTGGAGGCCGAGGATGCCACGATTAAGACCACGACAGGCCAGGACCCGACGGCGAAGCGACCCGATGAGGAGCTGCCTTTGGCGGAGATCCTGAACATCGTGAATGAGCCGTACAAAGAGTTCCTGACCAGCCATGACAAGGTGGTGCGGAGCATCGTGGACGACATCCAAGAGGACGTGGAAATCATCGAGGCCTTTCGTGCTGGCAACAATCCCGACATCTTGGCGAAGCTCATCTATGAGAAGCTGATGGAGAAGGCCGAGGGCAACATCATGCAGTTTATGGACTTGCTGAAGGAGCTGAACGACGAAACGCCGTTCTCGAAGGCCTTCGTGAGTGCCATGGTTGACCTGATGGCCAAGAACACGGCCAGCGACCAGTCGCTGCCGTTTGACGCTCAGAAGCTCATCGCGGCTATCGTGGCTGACCAAGAGGATGAGTTTACGGAGCTGAAGTATTGGATTAGGCCGTTGCCCGAGGTGGTGGACACCTTCTTGCACCTGGTGGTGAAAGAGACGCTGCCGAAGTATGACGGCATGAACGACTTGATCAAAGACTCGCTGAACCACCTGTATTGCAGCGAAGGGATGCGCATGGTTGACCGCAGGAGGCATTTCAATTCCTTGCTCAGCAAGTATGAGGCCTTCCTGAAGAAGCTGTACTATATCCTCAACAACCATGAGATGCGGCCTGTGTTGGCCGACCATATCGCGCCGACCTTCATGGATGCGCTGCTGTCGTATTCGTGCCTGGCAGGATTGCGCAGCAACCCGAAGCCTGTGTATCAGAAATTCGCCACTTACTTGGAGCTGGTGAAGGGCTGGAGGAACGACGAATCACATGAGGCGGGCGTATCGACGGAGCAGGAGCTGAGAGCGGCGACGCATATCGTGGTGGCGATGTATGTGTTTTTGGTGTCGCAGATTACGGGCGAGCTGGAGGAAGTGGGGGCGATGGAGTAAAGAAGTTGTTCGTGTTATATCCATTGTTCAGATTTCTATGCTGATTATCAAGTGAGGTTGGTCTTGCCATAGAGATATGCTTAGTCGTTGGTGCCGATAGTTACTTGCTGAAAACAATAATGACGAATTGGGAAATAGTTATCAACACCTCTTGCAATAAACATGGTTTTATCATTACCTTTGCAAAGTCGCAAGACAAACGATTCGAATTTTAATTATCAACACTTTTAGGAAATAGCCATGGATGATACTATAGAAATCACGGAATCCAACTACAAGGGTTATTGTGCGATTGACATTGTCGCCTTTTTATTTGCGCAACCTGGTGCGATGGGGGAGCCGGGAGGGGTAGAGATCATCGATGCGCAGGGATGGTTCTACCACACAAATTATTGCTACAGAGGTGTAAACTATGACCAGCTTAAGGAAATTGTGCCGGTTCTGAAAGACTGCAAAATCGGTATCGTCGTCGGTCAACAAGTACCTGAAGGTTGGAAGGCTGTCTATCTGGGATTTGGCAACCATCTTGTCATCAAAGCAGATTATTATGAACAGTTTGATGAAGAGGCCCGTAACAGACACATTGAGGAAGCAGTCGAATTGTACCAACAATGGTACGGGATAGTGATGAACCTATGTAAAACAAAGCATTAACAATCCCATTGATATAGAACGAGCCTCAAAGACATTCCATATTAGGGTAAGGGAATGGTAATAAAGTGTAGCTAGAATATCTAAAGCTGGTACAGCTACTTTCTAAAGCTAGTACAATTCCCCAAGAAAAATGTGGTTTTTTATTTTTATTCCCCAAGGAAAGTGTGATTTTTTATTTCGTATTCCCCAAGGAAAGTGTAATTTTGCATGGTCGACTAGTGGTGTAATTGAATGGAATTATTATGAAACGATTGATATACAATAAATTAATAGAATGGAAAAATCGAAAGGAACACAAGCCTTTGATTTTGCTTGGTGCCCGCCAAGTGGGGAAAACGTACATTCTGAAAGAATTCGGAAAAAACGAGTTCAAAAACTTG
>JAEEGI010027288.1_pt1 | contig 10939 bp, 9 predicted proteins | sample 8958751 | NCBI WGS metagenome assembly JAEEGI01 (sample SAMN16246545, study PRJNA631951) | gut metagenome | biome: gut microbiome; feature: rumen; material: KS-attached | host: Bos | place: Iran: Karaj | collected 2018-10 | reverse complement strand
GAGAATGTGTAAGGATACAGATATACTGTGCTATCATTGCATATTGCCTTGTTGCTATCCTTGAAAGGAAGATGCAACTCAATATGGATATCTACTCTGTCCTTCAGATTTTGGAGAAGAGTGCTATAGACAAAACTCTACTTAGGGAATTATTTGAAAATAGCAAAATGTCAGAAGAGGATACTCCAGATGATAGCCTTCAACTAACTATTCAATTTTAATTGGACACTAGTGTTTTGAAATATACTATTGTTTTGATGAATAATTAGTCTTTGGACTAACTAAGCCTTAATGGTAGAATGAAAAAATGGGTTTCTATGTTTCCTTAATGGAAAATGGTCTATATATCAGGGCAGGATATTTCCCAGAATTTTAATAGTTACTATCATTATATTATAATGTTGAATTCATTTTTATTCTTAGTAACATTGGACTTGAAACTTCACGTTGTTGAAACAACGAGAAGCGAGTTCTTCGCGAGAGATTGTAAAATAAATATAGCCTTCATCACCAAACATTAGTTCAAAGTCTGCATCTTTGAATGAAAACATTTGAAGCAGAAGAATCTCATTGTTAAAATCCTTTACTACCGATTTCTGAATTGGTGTGGAATAACCTAATAGAGTGCCTTGGAATCCTACGGCATCTGGCTCCTCATATTCAAGTATTTCAAAAGCAGTGTCAAGTTCTTCGAAATCAGAATATAGATACTCGTCATTCAAATACAATAGATCATCTCCTGAAGGTAGGCTTTCGAAAGCAGAAAGCTCAACAGCATATTCCTTCAAACGACTTTCCAAAGCTAATGTTGTAGGGAAGTCCATTTTTCGCAACTGCGAAGTTGGAATGTCGGAATATAACACACGTATGCTATCCCGTTTACCATCGAACGATATCTCACTCATCTCATAGAAGAAGTAAAGATGTCCATCACTCGGAAGCAGATGATCTATATCAAAATGACTTAAATCTGCACAATCGAGTTGCAAGAGAAATGAAAGCGGAAAACCCGAGGCATTGACAGGCCATTTGAAATTTGTAGATACGTCGGGCTTCCCTCCAAATTTCGAGCCACCAATAGCAACAGGAAAAGAATCAACGAGCGCATAGCCAATGGCATTGCGTTTAAAGGAAGGCAAAAACTTTACTAGTTTTTTTACTAATGCTTCGTTCATATTGGAATATGATATTTGGAGTTATTGGTTTATTTAGTTCCAATATTATGCCATAATCTTCGGCTTTGCTATCAAGTTTGTCCCACGTCGGCATCATGGCGAAGTACTGCCGAGCTTGGATATCATAGTTATCTAATCCGAAGGTGCGGTCAAGTTCTACCCCTCGCCTAAAGGCTCGTCTTCTCGCCAGGAGATTATCAATCTCCTTTTGATGGCTGCGAGGACCCTCGCTCCGAGCTTGCTCGCGTGGAATGTAATGGAACAACTTGTACTTCTGCACGTTTTCGTTGTTCCCTTTGGTCACGTCCGAGAGAAGGGTGCTGATGTCGCCAATCACACCGCCGTAGGGATAGTAGTGATTGATCTGCACAATGCTGTCATTCTCCGCGACGACCACACGATTGTTGTTCCCTTTGGTCACGTCCGGGCGAAGGCCATTTTCGTCATATAGGTACTCCGCTGTCGTGCTGGCCTCGTCCTTGAAGTCGAACGAGCCGCTTATCGTCGGAATCGGCGCATTATCACTTATCGCAGTCAAGTGATTGCCGTCATAGCTGCAAGTAAGGTCATCGATCTTGCCGTAAGTGCTGCTGCTTTGCTTGCCGTAGCGATCGAGGCTGGTCAAATCGATGATGGTTGATATGAGGCGGTATATCGTGTTCATTCCTTTACTGCGTTATGAAGTTATACTCGTAAACAACATAACAAAGGTGAAGTCAAGACTGATTCATTGGTCTCTGTGACTTAATCAATAATTTCTCTTGGCATTTGACTCTTAACCAATGGCCACCGTTATTCTCTTTTTCCTTAGTTTCCGTTCAAATAGCTTAGTTAGAAACCAAAGGATGAACAGAATCAAATATATAAATAGCTGATTCCAGAAGAAGAAGTCGGCATAAATAAACATATAGAAAACGATTTCATTCTTGTGAACTGTTCCCAGATTTGACAAAAACTCTTTTTTAAAGATATGCTCGGCAAGCAAATCGTCAATCATCTGGTATCTTCGTCCATCAAAAATGTAAAAACGTTGACTTGGTTTAGACGGAAAATGCCAATCATATAACCTTATAACCATTTTATTCTTATCAAGATTGCCAGTAAAAGTATAGATTATATTGTTAATGTTCAGGCTATCAACAAACACGCCCCAAGTCGGTGTGAAATCGTATTTCTTAAGATCTTTTTCGGGGATATTATATTCTGGTTGATCCTCGAAAAAATGATCCACGTCTATAGTCGATCTTATTTGTACCTCTTTGAGAAAAACGGCCTTCATGTCATTCTTTCCTTCAATCAAATAGAAAGGACAGTATCGTCTCCAGTCATCATAGATATAGGCGCAAATAGCATACGATATTCCTATGAAGTAAAGTGAGGACAGGAGGATTATGTTACTGAGTTTCATATTTATTTTTGTGATTTAATTATCATCATTCAATTCACTGTTATTGCAATAAAGAATGGTCTTAAAAATAGTGTGGAATTTTGTTAAGGAGAGATTTATTAATTGACATATCGTAAAATAAAATGCTCGCTCCACTTGCAAAAAGAGTTCTTCTTAAATAGTAGTGGGATAAACGCGGTAAACACTGAACCGATGTTTTAGCACTACTTTTAGAAAGATTAGAATCAGCGTCAACAGTTTTTGTATTAAACAAAACACCAATAATACCTTTAGCTCCTACTTTATCATAGCCCTTGTCATGGCAATAGGCTGCATAATCTAACCAATCAATTGGGGGAATGCAATACGAATCTTTTTGATTGTTATCTTTAGGATTAAATTGCCCTAAATATACTCCAAACAATTTTTTATTCGTTTCAATCTCTCCTGATTCACCATTGGGATATACTTTACCTATATGTAAACCAGCTTCATCGATTTCCGTTGTCTCATTAGCTGCACATGAACTTGCCGAAAAGTATGAATAACTACCATCATCATGAAAGAAAACAAAAGTATTATTATTGTGAATAACCTCACTAGTTTCTCCGAGATAAGAAATGTTTTTGTCATTTATGTCATCTCCGCAATAATAATACTTATTAATATCTTCTTGTGACTTAATTCTTGGATCAAAACAATACCAGGTTTCTTGATTATATGTTGCTGTAATCCAACCCATTCCATCATAATCGCCCAAATTTACCGGATCGCCTCCACAATAGGCATATGGACTGATACCATAGTACTTCTCTGCATCATTGTTCCATTGCCCCTCTTTCACAGCTTCGCTAAGCCATGACACGACGGACTGGCTTTGCCAATGTTTTTACTATGTCGGATAGCAGGCGAGTTCATAGTATTTCGCTGCAAATATATGTATTATTTTTGTTCCTCCAATCTATTTGACCTGTTTTTTTCATTATTTTCGCGTCAAAAGTGCAAATTGTCTTCGCGAAATCGATTTCCAAATCCGTTGATTTTGAGAAAAGGCAGATTAGTCCACGGATGCACTACTTGTGCACAGATGATACCATCTTGCCGCAATATTACACTACTTGTGCGCAGATAGTACAACGGCTCCCGCAATATTGTACTACTTGTAGACACTTGATACAATCTCATCATAATATTGTACTGCTTGTGGACACTTGATACAATCTCGTCGCAATATTGTACTGCTTGTGAACACTTAGTACAATCTCGTCGCAATATTGCACCACTTGTGGACACTTGATACAATCCCCATCATAATATTGTACTGCCTGTGAACACTTAATCCAATCTCGCGGCAATGTGGTACTGCTGGTGTACAAATAGTACAATGACGCTGAAAGATCTGCTCTCACGATGCCGCGCCTTCGATTATGGAGAATAGAGCGAGAAAGGACTGACTTATATATACTCTGCCGAGGAAATGGTCAGGTTATTTCAGGGCAAGACAATTATATTATGCCATGACTTTGAATATCTTATCGCCAATTTTTACGACAGCAAGATTTCCATGCAGCAGACTGACGGATATACTGGCTTCGCCATCGCGCGAGATGCATTGACCAAGCATCAGCCCGTCGATTGCATAGACAGAGATCAGCTGGCCATCTTCTGCCCCTGCGACATGGATCACTCCATCCCGCACCCGGATTAGCACCGGACAAGCCGACATCTGGGCGAGGCCATCGCTCTCCAAGGCGACGATGTTCATGAAGTCCTTCCAAGGCGACACTTCTTTGTAGGCGTCGATTGAGCCTGCGGGCACATGAAGGGTTGCATATTCGATATCACAACCATCGAACGCCATTGTGTAGGCCAAAGGCACCCTTTCCGCCAGACAATAGACATCTGTCAGTGCCGAGCATCCGTAGAATGCCATATAAGGCAAAGTGGACAACGAGCTTCCGATGGTGAGGTCTGTCAAACTTGTGCATCGACTAAATGCGCCATCTTCCATCGTCCATACGCTGTTGGGAATGACGACGGCAGTAAGGTTGTTGCATCCACAGAATGCATCCATACGTATTGCCTTCACGCTATTGGGAATGGTGAGGGTGGCCAATTTGCTACAACCCTCAAACGCCGAACGCCCTATCTCTTTCACGCTCGCTGGGATGGGGACGGAGACCAGTTCAGTACACTCCCGAAATAGTTCTCTTTCGATTGATTCCAGGCCCTCAGGAAGGGTTGCAGTGGTGAGTTTGCTACAGTATTGGAAAGCCGAATTGCCGATTTTTTTCACGCTGTTGGGTATCGCTATGGAGGTTATACCTGTGCAGCCCAGAAAAGCGGATTCTCCGATGGAAGCCACACCGTCGGGTACTACAACCGAATCGAACCCCGTGCAGTTCTGGAATGCCGCGTTCCCAATTGCTCTCACACTAGCCGGGAGCGAAAGCGAGGCAAGACGATTACAACCAGCGAATGCATAATTGCCAATGGTGGTCAGGCTGTTTCCGAACTCCACCGACTCCAACTCTCTGCAAAGATAAAAGGCATAATCGCCTACCGAGGTCACTTTGCCGCCAAGATCTACCGTGGCCAACTTATCACATTCATTGAAGGCACCTTTCCCTATTTCCGTCACACTGCTGGGGATGGTAACAGAGGCAAGACTCGTACACTCGTTAAACACATAGTCGCCTATCGAGGTCAGGCCTTCGGCTAGGTCCACGGCGGCCAGGCAGTTGCACTTGTTGAAAGCATAGGCCCCGACCGATGTCACGTTGCTGGGGATAGCGAAGGAAGTCAGACTCGTACACTCCGAAAACACATAGTTGCCTATCGAGGTAACGCTGTTAGGGAGAGAAACAGAGGTCAAAGCAGTACAGCGTTGGAAGGCTTTTGCCCCTATCGTCTCTACGCTGCTGGGAATCGTGACGGAGGTCAGTCCTATACAGGCCGAGAAAACGGAGTTCTCTATCGTGGTGATACTATTGGGAATAGTGACGGACGTCAGACTCCAGCATCCACTGAAAGCACCACTTCCTATCGAGGTAATGCTTTCGGGAATGGTGATGGATGCCAAACTCCTACAGCCGCCAAAAGCGGCTCCTCCTATCGAGGTAACACTATTGGGGATGTCGATGGACAAAAGCCCGCTACAACTTGAAAATGCGAAATCGGCTATAGATTCTACGCTGTTGGGTATGATTATGGATGTTAGGCCAGTACAATACTGGAAAGCCGCCATCCTTATGGATGTCACGCTGTTAGGAATCGAGACGGAAGTCAACTCTGAGCAGAAGAGAAACGCGTTCTCTCCGATGGAGGTCACGCTGTACTCGACTCCGTCATACGTGACTGAGGCGGGAATTTCAATACTTCCGGAATAATTGTTTGGGCTACGTGCCACCTCCGCTGCCTTGGTCTTCGAAATCAGGTCATAATAGATGCCATCAATCTCCACAACATCTGCACTGGCAATATCATGTATGAGAATTAATAGAAATAAAAATACCAGTTGTTTCATCGTAGTAAGTGTTATTTTAGTTATACCAAATTGGATTTGTATAATGGTTTTGAAACTGACATTTTCGCCACATCATAAAAACAGAAGCTGCTTGCGGTAAGGTGAATACCGTTAGTGCTGTATTCTTTAAACGAAAAAGTACTGATTTTATTGTATGAAATAATAATTTTTTCAGTCATGAATCTTTCGTAATAAAACTCATGCAATGTCTCCATCGGCGTCAACCCAAACCGGATTCCCGTTGGCAACAGATTTCACCCAAATAGGCTTGTTTAATGTAGTGTCGAAGTACATCGCTCCAGCAGTTACATTTTGAGGCCTATCCTGAGTAATACCGCTTGTCAGTACGGAATTCCGAATCATGTAGTTACCCATTGCATAGATTATAATACTATCTCCATTTTGCATTGTTTTGAACGACGACGGAGCAAGGTTGTATCTTCCCACTTTCTTCCGTTAATCCATTCTCCAGTATCTGCAAAATGACCATTATGAGATACAGGAATTCTGACATACTTAATTTCACCAAAATGCACACCGGTTCTCTTTATTATAAAACGGCAACCGTCAATGGCATTTGCACTTTGTGCTATGTCATTATTGCTTATCAAGGAAAAGCGGACAAATTGTCCGGCTGTAACATTGATGGCATTATCATGACTACTTATACTTTCGCTTTGACCACTGTAAGACGCTGATAGGGAAAGATTCATTTTAACACCTATAGGAATTCCCCCATACTCGTCATTAATCATCCACATTTCATAAGTGTATGTTTCTTGTTCGGGAAACGTAGAGAAGCTCCCTGCTTCTTCAATAATCGCATATCCAATAGAATAAGTTGAGGGATCGATATGAGAGACAATCGTCTGATTTGTCATATAACGAGGGGTTCTGTTGTTTATCTCAATCCACCCTTCCCTAAAAGCGCAGTCGTAGGTTTCGTAATGGTTATTAGAGTAATAATAGCTGAATCTAAACCCGGTAGAAGGTCTAACTACCGCATCCATGTTTCGTGTAGGAACTGGTCCAAATGTCGTCACTTGCACATTCTTGTAGTATAAACGTGTCGCATTATTGCCGCAAAAGCGAACTTCTTCATAATCCCGATAGTAAGGCAAAGAGTTATGCAGACGGAAAACTACGCCTTCCAACAGAACTGTATGAAAACATTGCCTTGCAGTTCCGCTCCAATTATATTCGGAGATTATGATAGCCGGCTCATTCAAAGGCTTGTGAAAAAGACAATTATATATAGAAATGTTAGAATAATGAATTGTCAAGCTGCCTTTTTCATTATGATTGGATTGATACGTTACGTCACTACAGAAACGAATCAATCCATCCGCGTGGATGCAATTGCTTACTGTTAATCCGACTGTGGTATCGATACAAAGCCCGTAGTTTTTTTTGTTCAGAGAATCAACGGATTTGGAAAAGTCTCCACATTCGTTGATCAACTGGTTGATGACCATGCCGTCGCCATTACAACGCTTGCGTATGACGTATGGACATGCCAATTCTGTCAAGAAACTATAATTCGAACGTATATGGTCTATCTTTATGCCATCCAGATAACATACTTTCGTGCCACCACTTCCATCCGATGAGATTGTGGGAGGCGTATCAACTACGGGGCAGATATCATAACTTGCAATCTCTGAAATGGTCATCGGAGCAGCAAGAAGTACAAAGCCTAATTTACTCTTGTTTGCCTCAGAACAATTAAAGGTTACCCTAACTTGAAGATTCTTGATATAGGAGTCCTTTACCCACGGATATTCCATTTCAATTGCCTTAACAATGGGAACGGTAGATGCGGGATTCAAAGACATATTGACCACAAAGACATAGCGAAGATAGTCCGTGTTTACCGAGTATAACGGATAATTCTGAAATGTAGCAACAATGCCTGGTATGGAGTTATCCAAATATAGAGGGGCAAGCGTGGCTCCCTGACCATCTATGGATACTCCATACTTCAATACGAACCCTTTTGTAATCTGATAGTATTTCCCTGGTTGGAGCTTTATCACAGCATTCCTATATGGATTATTTCCATCTGGATTTTCAACATAGGTGTTTGCTGCTGTTACAGCTGCTTGAAAAGCATTAGTATAATCGGTTTCACCTTCATTATAGTACGTTTCGGGGTAGAAAACACCAGGTTCTACTGAATTTAAATTTATTACACTCATAGTATTTATGTATTAAAGTATAAGGATTAAAATTTCTTTGTAATTCATACTTTAGTAGAAGAGATCTTCTCTCTTGGGTACAAGAACATTTTTGAAGAGAAGAGAGGCTACTCTATAGTGTATTCACCATAGTATATAGTACCGTCCGCGCAAGTGAGGGTGATTTCGTAATCATCAGGTGCGGTAGAGACATAGAGACTGTCGGAGCCTCCGTTGGTGGCGTAGAAGGTGGCTTCGTAAACCGTCTCATCGGACAAACGGACAACCTCACAATCCACTGTTCCGAGGTCGGCAGAGAAGGTGAATGTCAGTTCACCATTCGAGTAGTAGCACTGAATGGGAACGGAGTCAGGATTTCGGTGGCCAGTTCCATTTGGATTTGTGCTAGGATACGGCTTTATTGGCACAGGATTAGATGATGACCCAAATGACACTGTAGGTTGAAAAAAGATGATGGTTGACAACATCAAAAAGACAAACAAGGTTCTTTTCATAGTAACAATTTTTAAATGGTTTATAGTAATATCGTGCTGCAAAGTTAGTGATTATATTCTAAATCAATTAGGTCAAAACATAAAAGGATGCGTTCAAATGAACGCATCCTTTTAATTGGAAATCAGTAATTTATTGATAGTTCCTATATGTTTAACATTTCGAGCTTTTGGTACATCACTTTTCTGAATCCCCCAAATTTCGTTTTATCTTCTCCAAAGATTCCAAAATATCCTTTGCTTGTGGAACATCAGACTGCTTGAGCTTTTGCTTCAAACGCTTTTTTCGCGTATAGAGCGCCTCCATGTCATTTTTGTCAAACAAATATGCAATCGTCTCATACGAAAAGCCCATTAATATATAACGCAAGAAATTGACATCGGCATTTGTAAGTCGCAAATCTGTCATTTTTGCCTTGGTCATTGCACCATCGAAATAATTGTCAATGATCTGATCTATTTCTTCGATGGTCTTGTCATCTGAATACAATCGTTTAATCTCTTCATTAACGGCTTCAAATACCGTCTGTCTGAAATCTATTTTACCCTGTTTATTAAAGAATATAATGCCAAGCCTGTCGAAAATGCTAAACCTATCTACAAACAGCCTACTCAGTTTGCTCGTCATTCCCATAGACCGTGCAGTTTGCAATTTTAGCTGTAATGCTTCAATCTGTGATTCAAGAGCCCCCATAGTAGCCTCTTGATTCTCTACCAATACACTTTGCTCGACATATTTAACTATTGTCTCATCGAGTATCCGATTTCGTGACATAAATAATCGATAAAAATAGGAAAACAATAAGACAACCAACAATATGCATAATAAAGCAGCAAGGATAGACCAACGCTTGTATTGCGTATATCGGTATTCAACATACTCTCTCCGTTGTTGCTCGAAGTTGCGCTGATAGTCGGAAACAGATTTTGAGAAAATAGTAGTTACAACTTCATTCTCTTCTTTTATTCTTGCTCGATTAAACTCGATAGCTGAAGAGAGCTCCCCTTTCATCTCAGATATCCAGCTTAACTTCTCATAATAGAAAATTGTCTGTTCTGGTGTTATGATGGCTTCTTTGGCTCGTCTGATATAAATATCTGCACTATCTGATATCCCTTTCATCTGAAAAAGACAAGCCTTATTAAGCAGGTCAACAGGTTGTTCAATGGGAGATAATAAGTTTAGTAAACTGTCAGCTAATTGGTATTTTTCATTTGTTATGCATTGTTCTATATAAGATGTAAGACAACTTTGCACAATGGGATCGGTATCCTGAAGTGAATCAAGTACATTACGAAACCAATATTCTGCTGTGTCATAAACTAATCTGACAGAATACGTTCTCGCCATATCAGCTTTAGCTTGAAAAGCTTCACGTACATCTCCAGATTTCCGTGCATATTCCAGATTTTTCTGAGCATACATTATAGCATCTTTACTATAGGTGTCATGACTGATAGAAGCAAGATTACCATATATTAGACACAGATAATGATCATCGTCCAACTCCAAGGCAAGGCTTTCGGCTTGACGATAGGCGACGAAGGCGGCTCCATAATCCTTGGCATTGCGGAAGATGGCTCCATGATAGAAATGCGCCAGCATACGCTCCCGTTTGCTGCCATGTTGATCATAGTAACGGACAGCGCGGAGGATGAGGCTGTCGTTGGTGTCGTCAATCCAGTTCTTGTCGTGCGTCTGCGTCTTGAGCAGGGCATAGCGCGCCATCTGACGGTCTCCCTCGATGCGCACTGCACCTGCGTCAAGAAGGCTGTCGATGCGATTGAGTTCGAAGAGCGCAGAATCGGGATGCTGCACGACTACCTGTTCGATGCGGTCGAGCGAAGTACTGACCACAGGATTCCCTTGCTTGCAGGACACGAACAACTCTCCTACAATCATAGGAAGTATTACGGCTAAAACGTATTTCGATGAGTTGCTTTTCATGTAAATATAACGAACAAATCGGCTGCTTATTGTATAACCATGCATCATTTTTAAAACTTAAAACGAAGGTGCGGCACCCAACGATGCCGCGCCTTCGTTTTCAACGGATGGAGCGAGAAAGGACTGATTCTTTTATGATTCGATGTAGAAATGCAGCTCATTACTGCGAAACAACCTTCACCGCCTTATCACCGATTCTTACTATGGCGTTACT
>JAEEGI010027287.1_pt1 | contig 10940 bp, 6 predicted proteins | sample 8958751 | NCBI WGS metagenome assembly JAEEGI01 (sample SAMN16246545, study PRJNA631951) | gut metagenome | biome: gut microbiome; feature: rumen; material: KS-attached | host: Bos | place: Iran: Karaj | collected 2018-10 | reverse complement strand
AAGTTGCTTTTATCACTGGCAGCGCCAGCGGTATCGGCAGCGGCATCGCCCACGCCTGCGCCAAGCACGGCATGAAGGTCTGCGTCGTGGACAAGCGGGAGGACGCGCTCCAGGAAGCCATGAAATGGTATGAAGCACGGGGCTATGACGCCATCGCCATTCCTCTGGACGTGACGGATCGGGAGGCTTATGCCAAAGCCGCCGACAAGGCGGAAGAAGTCTATGGCAAGATCCACCTTCTGGTCAACAACGCCGGAGTGTCCGCCGGACGAAACGCTTGGGATTCCACCTGGAACGACTGGGATTTCATCATGAGCATCAACTGTATGGGCGTGGTCAACGGCATCAAAACCATCGTTCCCAGGATGCTGAAGCACGGGGAGGAAGCCCATGTAGTATCCACCTCCTCCACCGGCGGCGTCTTCGCCGTGGACGGCTGCGCTCTCTATAACACCACGAAGTTCTTTGTGAGCGGTCTTATGGAATGCTGCGCCGCCGATCTGCAGGGAACCAATGTGGGTGCCAGCGTCCTCTATCCGGGACCCACTAACAGCCAGCTTGGCATCAGCTCCTCCGCCGTGAGGCCGGACGCGCTGAAAAACAAAGGCGAGATCCCCTTCGCTCCCCCTCCCCGCAAGGAGGGCGAGGAGCCCCCGAAGATGCCCGCCATGCCCGATTTCACCAACATCTTCATGACGCCCGATGAATTGGGCGAGCGCGTCATTATGGGCGTTCAGCGGGGCGATATCTTTATCTGGACCCACCCTGAATTCAAGGCCGGCGCGCAGTGCCGCAACGACGCCCAGGTGCGGGCCATCCCCGACGAGCCCATCACCCCCAAGCGCAAGGAGCGCGCGGAAGCGCTGAAATTCTTCGGCAGCCTCACCTACAATCCCGTGTACGAAAAGCAGACCACCCCGCCGGGTCTCAAGGAAGATTGGGATCGGAGCAAGGAATAACGAAATCCTATATAAAGCAATGGCCGCCGGAAACCCGGCGGCCATTTTTCCAATGCCGTTTATCTCTTCGTCAGAGTGCCGAAAATGCCGCGGACGATGCTTCCGCTGATTTCCCGGCCCACGCCGTTGATGATGCTGTTGAATGCGCTGTTTGCCGCACGCTTGCCAATGCCCTGGTTTTTTCCGGTGGGACGCCGGATCGTGCTGCTGATGATGCTGGTGGTGGCGCTCTTGGCGGCGTTGGAGGTGAGACGCTCCGCCTTTTTCAATACCTGGCCTTTTTTCTTGTCTGCGGCCTTCTGTGCCGCAGCCGCTTCTTTTTCAGCAGCTTTCTGCGCAGCCAACGCTTCTTTTTCGGCTGCCTTCTGCGCTTCGGCAGCTTCCTTGGCCGCCTGCTTCTCTTCCTGTTCCCGCTCCAGCTCCGCTTCTTCCTCTTCCGCCCGCGCCGCAAGGATCTCATAAGCGGATTCACGGTCTACGGGGGTATCGTAGCGATCGCCGATGCCGTCGCCCGCAATGGCGTTCATACGTTCCTCGTCGCTGATGCTGCCCATACGGCTTTGCGGCGGCAGGATGAAGCTGCGCTCCACCGCCATGGGGCTTCCGTCCGCAGACAGGAAAGAAACGAGCGCTTCGCCGGTTCCCAGTTCCATGATGGCGTCCAGCGTCTTGAATGCAGGATTGGGCCGGAAGGTCTCCGCAGCCGACTTCACCTTTTTCTGCTCTGCCGGCGTGTAAGCCCGAAGGGCATGCTGCACACGGTTGCCCAGCTGCGCCAGGATATCACCGGGCAGATCCGTGGGGCTCTGGGTGATGAAATAGACGCCCACGCCCTTGCTTCGCACCAGACGAACGATCAGCTCGATTTTCTGCAGCAGCGCTTTAGGCGCTTCATCGAACAACAGATGGGCTTCATCAAAGAAGAATACGATCTTCGGCTTTGTAAGATCGCCGGCCTCCGGCAGATTCTCATAGAGCTCGGAAAGCATCCAAAGGAGGAAGGTGGAGTACAGTGCGGGATGCTGGAACAGCTTGACGCAATGGAGGATATTGATCCAGCCGCGGCCGTCATAGGTGGTCTGCATCCAGTCCTTCACCTCAAAGGCGGGCTCCCCGAAGAACAGGTCGCCGCCCTGATCCTCCAGAGAAACCAGACTGCGGATAATGGCGCTGACGGACTGCGGCGCAATGTTTCCGTACTCCAGGCTCAGCTGCTTGGCCTGCTCGGAGATGAGCCGCAGCATGGCCTTCAGGTCCTTCAGGTCCAGCAGCAGCAATCCGTTTTCATCCGCAACACGGAACGCGATATTGAGAACGCCGGTCTGCGTTTCATTAAGTCCCAGCACCCGCGCCAGGAGCAGGGGGCCCATATCGCTGATGGTCGTCCGGATCGGATGGCCGCCTTCGCCGTAAACATCCCAGAAACGGGTGGGATAGGACTGATACTTCCAGTCTTCGATACCGAAACGGACAATGCGCTTTTGCATATCCTCCGTATCGCGTCCGGGGGCTACCATGCCGGCCAGGTCGCCCTTCACATCCGCCAGGAATACCGGCACACCCATATCGGAGAAGCTCTCCGCAAGCACCTTGAGGGTTACGGTCTTGCCTGTGCCGGTTGCGCCGGCAATGAGGCCGTGCCGGTTGGCCTTATCGGGTTCGATGCAGATCTTGTCGCCGTTCACGGATCTTGCGATCCAGAGTTTACCGTCCTGATACATGGTGATTCCTCCCGATGCGATTTCTTTCTTTATTTATACCGCCTTTTTCGTTATATTGCAAGAGGAAAAGCCCCGGCAGGCGCTTCATGCCTGCCGGGGTTCCCTTTGGGGTTTTATCTGCAAATCAGCTGACCGTCTTCTGCGTCGATGGTAATGGTGTCGCCGCCGCTCAATTCATCAGCCAGGATCTTTCGCGCCGCCAGAGTCTCCACCCTGCTCTGCAGGAAGCGCTTCAGCGGACGGGCGCCGTAGGCAGGGTCATAGGCATTGTCGATAATATATGCCTTCGCAGCATCTGTCAGCACAAGATTCAAGGACTTTTCCGCAAGGCGGCTGCGAAGAGATTCCGTCAGGATATCGATGATGCCGGTCAGATTTTCCTTCGTCAGCGGGCGGAAGCAGATGGTCTCGTCCAGACGGTTCAGGAACTCGGGGCGGAAGCAGCGGCGCAGTTCACCCATGACCGCCTCCAGAGCATCCTCCCGGATCGTTCCGTCCTCCCTCACCCCGTCCAGCAGATACTGGCTGCCCAGGTTGCTGGTGAGGATGATGACCGTATTCTTGAAATCCACGGTGCGCCCCTGAGAATCTGTGATGCGTCCGTCGTCCAGGATCTGCAGAAGGATATTGAAAACGTCGGGGTGAGCCTTTTCCACTTCGTCGAAAAGCACCACACTGTAAGGCCTTCTGCGGACGGCTTCAGTCAGCTGGCCGCCTTCGTCGTAGCCCACATATCCCGGAGGGGCTCCGATCAGACGGCTGACGGAGAATTTCTCCATATACTCCGTCATATCGATACGCACCATGCTGTGCTCATCGTCAAATAGGCATTCCGCCAGCGCCTTGGCCAGCTCTGTCTTGCCCACGCCCGTGGGACCCAGGAAGAGAAAGCTGCCGATGGGCCGGTTGGGGTCGGCGATGCCCGCCCTGGAACGAAGGATGGCCTCCGTCACCTTCTGTACGGCTTCATCCTGGCCCACCACGCGCTTGTGGATCACCTTATCCAGCTGCAGCAGCTTCTGCCGCTCGCTTTCCATCAGCTTGGAAACCGGGATGCCCGTCCACTTTGCGACGATATCGGCGATCTCTTCCTCCGTCACCGTATCGTGAACCAGGGTATCTCCCTTCTTCCCTGCTCCGGCTTCTTCCGCTTCCTTCAGCTTTTGCTCCAGAGCGGGCAAATCGGAGTACTTCAGCTTTGCGGCCGTCTCATACTCATATCGAAGCTGGGCATTCTCGATATCGCTTTTCACCCGCTCAATGTCGCTTTTGATGGTTTTGACGGACTCCACGCTTTCCTTCTCCCGCTCCCAGCGGGATTTCATCTCATTGAACTGGTCGCGCTGCTCCGCCAGCTCTGCCCGCAGCTTGCTGAGCCGTTCCTTGGACAGCTGGTCCGTCTCCTTTTTCAGCGCCATCTCCTCGATCTCCAGCTGCATCACCTTTCGACGCACATCGTCCAGCTCGGAGGGCATGGAATCGATCTCCGTCCGCAGCTTTGCGCAGGCTTCGTCCACCAGGTCGATGGCTTTATCCGGCAGGAAACGGTCGCTGATATACCGGTTGGACAATGTGGCTGCCGCCACCAAAGCGCTGTCGTGGATGCGAACGCCATGAAAAACTTCATAGCGCTCCTTCAGGCCGCGGAGGATCGAAATGGTATCTTCAACCGTGGGTTCATCCACCATGACGGGCTGGAATCGCCGTTCAAGAGCCGCGTCCTTTTCGATATACTTCCGGTACTCGTCCAGCGTCGTTGCGCCGATGCAGTGAAGCTCTCCCCGGGCCAGCATGGGCTTCAGCAGATTTCCTGCATCCATGCTGCCTTCGGTTCGCCCTGCGCCGACGATGGTATGAAGCTCGTCGATGAACAGCAGGATCTTTCCTTCGCTCTTGCGGATCTCCTCCAGGACCGCTTTCAGCCGTTCCTCAAATTCGCCCCGGTATTTCGCGCCGGCAATCAGCGCGCCCATATCCAGGGAAAAGATGGATTTGTCCTTCAGCCCCTCCGGCACGTCTCCTCTCACGATACGCTGAGCCAGCCCTTCCGCAATAGCCGTCTTGCCTACGCCGGGTTCGCCGATGAGGACCGGGTTGTTCTTTGTCTTGCGGGACAGGATGCGGATCACATTGCGGATCTCCGAGTCTCTTCCGATGACCGGGTCCGGCGTCTGCTCCCGCGCACGTTTGACAAGATCGGTGCCGTATTTGGAAAGAGCGTCATAGGTGCTTTCCGGGTTATCGCTGGTGACCGGCGCGGTTTTCACCTGACTGAGTGCTTCCTCAAAGGCAGCTTTCCGGATGCCGTGGTCGCTGAGGATGCGGCGGATCGCCGGCGTCGGCGCTGCAAAGATGCCCAGCATCAGATGTTCCACACTGAAGTATTCGTCGTGCAGGGCATCCCCGGCTTTTTCCGCAGCCCGCAGTACTTTTTCCGTTTCGCGGGAAATATACACCTTTTCGTCAGAGCCGGTGACCTTTGGCTGTTTGTCGATCTCGTCACGCAGCTCATTCAGAATGGCGTCATTGTCCGCACCCAGCTTGTTGAACAGGGACGGGATCAGGCCGTTGGGCTGATCCAGCAGAGCGTATAGGATATGCTCCGGGGTAATATAGGGATTATGGTTTTCTTCCGCCATATTCTGTGCGGTTTTCAGTGTCTCCACTGTTTTTTGCGTATATTTGTTGCTGTCCATAGCGCTCGCCTCCTTAAATCAGCAGACTGCTGCCGTTAACGAACGAAGCATATTGCCGCTCCGCATCTGCGGCGGTCAGTCTGCAGGACAGACAGCCTTTCAAAAGCCTGTCAAACAGATGAACATATTCCGAGATCGCTTCCGCCAGTTCTTTTGACGAGCAATCCCGACTGGGGATGGATATGCTGCGGACGAACTTTCCTTCATAGAGCGCACACGGAACCTCATGCCCCAGTTTCGGCGCCAGATAGGCATCCTCGAGCTTTTTCCACAGTCTGAAAAACTGTCCCATGGCTGCCAGCAATTCCGATGACTGCGTCCGATATGAGACGGTAAGCTCCCCAATGGAATCTTCCCCGCTGCGGTACAGCTCCACTTCGTATTTCACCGTGGGCCTGTATTTATAATCCAGCGCGCTTTTCATGGACATGCTGAGAGCATTGGGCGTGAACATGGGAACCAGCTCAGGATCCGGGCGGAACAGGGATTCCATCATCTGCATCACCTCGGCGATCCTCCGCTCCGGCGTCATCAGATTCAGCTGCTCTGCAAGCAGCTGATTCACCAGTGCGCTGCGGCTCGTCCCCCGGCGGTGCGCCAGCTGATCCACCGCCCGCACCACATCTTCATCCAGCAGCAGACTGTACAGCGTCTTTTTCACTATGCCATACACCTCTCCTTCTGTTGACCCTATCATAGCTCAGTTCTTTTAATTTGTCAACCCTATTATATAATTATTTCTTCGAATTCTATTTTACGTTGAAATGATTACGGAAATTCAAAGCTCCCGCCATCCGGAGACGGCGGGAGCCCATTTTCGCTGTTGACTATTTCAGATTTTTCAAGTATTCCGCAGCGCTGCGGAGACCGTCCGAAGCGGCGGAAACGATTCCTCCTGCCCATCCCGCTCCTTCCCCGCAGGGATAGAGGCCGCGAACGCCCACAGCCTGTCTGTCCTCTGAGCGAAGCAGGCGCACGGGGGAACTGGAACGTGTCTCCGGCGCAGTGAGGACCGCTCGGGGATCGGCAAAACCCCGCAGCTTTCGATCAAGGAACGGCAGACCGGCGCGAAGGGAATCGGTGATCACCTTCGGAAGCACTTCGTCCAGGTCCCCGTATCGTACGCCGGGCAGGTAGGTGGGTGTTACGCCCCCCCTCGCCGACGGTCTGCGCTCCAAAAAATCTCCGACCGTCTGTACCGGTGAAGCATAGCTTCCGCCGCCGTATTGAAAGGCCCGCTGTTCCAGGCTTCGCTGCCAGCGCATCCCTCCCAGGGGGTCCTTTTCCGGAAACTGATCCGGCTTCAGGGAAACCAGCAGGGCGCTGTTGGCGTTCTTCCCTGCTCTTCCCGAATAACTCATTCCATTGGTGACGACGCCGCCCTCCTCCGAGGCAGCCGCCATCACATAGCCGCCGGGACACATGCAGAAGGTGTAAACACCCGTTCCATCCGGAAGGTGCACTGCCAGCTTGTAGCTCGCGGCTCCGAGCGCAGGATGCCCCGCATAGCATCCGTATTGGGTGCGGTCGATCAGCTCCTGCAGGTGCTCGATGCGCACGCCCATGGCAAAGGGTTTGGGTTCCATGGCCGCTCCTCGCCGCAGCAGCATTTCGAAAGTATCCCTGGCACTGTGTCCGACGGCGAGGAAGAGGGCATCGCAGTCGATCTCATCCGTTTTACCGTCCCGCTGTGTTCGGATGCCGCAGAGCGTACCATTCCGCACCGTCAGGTCGGTAAGCCGGCAGCCGAAACGGATTTCACCTCCGCAGGAAAGGATTTGTCTGCGCAGACCGGTCACCGTCTCCGCCAGCACATCGGTACCCACATGGGGCGCGGCATCCCACAAAATCCGCCTCTGTGCGCCGAAATCCACCAGGCGGCGCAGTATATAGCTCACCTCCGGCCCGCCGATGCCGGTGTTCAGCTTTCCGTCGGAGAAGGTTCCCGCGCCCCCCTCTCCGAACTGCACGTTGCACTCCGGATCGAGGATCCCCTTTTCCCGAAATAGCTGCACTTTATTTCGGCGTTCCGCCACCGGAAGGCCCCGCTCCAGCACCAGGGGGCGGAGTCCCGCCTCCGCCAGAGCCAGTGCGATAAACATGCCGGCAGGGCCGAAACCCACTACGACCGGCCGGTGTCCCGGTGCGCGCTCCGGCTTCGGCAGCCGGTACTCCACATCCGGGGCAAGGGTCACATCGCCCTTGAAACGTTCCGAAAGAGCGCTTTCATGATCCAGGGAGACGTCCACCGTATACAGGAGCTTGACGCGATCCCTTTTACGGGCGTCGATGCTGCGCTTGACGAGGTTCAGCTCTCTGATTTCCGCCGGAGCGATTCCAAGAGCGGCAGCGGCCTGCTTCCGGAGCTTTTCCGGCTTGTCCTCCTCCGGGTACAGCACCAGATTCCTCAAACGAAGCATGTTACACCTCTGCGGCGCAGCCGCCGGCCAGATGTCCGCTGGACCAGGCCCATTGGAGGTTGTAGCCTCCGCAGTCCCCGTCCACGTCCAGCACCTCCCCGCAGGCATAGAGGCCGGGACACAGTCTGCTTTCCAGCGTGAAGGGGTCAAAGCCGTCGGTCCGAATGCCTCCCACTGTCACCTGCGCGTTGGCGGGCCCCATGTCGCCGGTGACGGGAAAGCGGAAATGCTTTGCCAGCTTCGCCAGGCGCAAGGCTGTTTTTTCATCCAGCGTTGTTATGCTTTCAGAGGATTTCAGACCGGCAGCCGTGACAAGGACCCGTCCGATACGGTTTTGCACCGTACCGAGAAACACATCCGCCAGGGAAAGCTGCGGCGTGCTTTTTGCCCGGTGAAGGAGCATTCCGGCAAGCTCGTCCTCGCCGATACCGCGAAGGAGATCCAGGCTCACGACCGTGTCCGGCTTTTCCAGGGCTGCGCGGGAGATCTCGAAAACCGCCGGGCCTGAAAGGCCGTAGTCGGTGAATTGCACCTCGCCTTCGGAAGCGGCAATCAGTTTTCCCCTGCTGGTCACCGTCACGGCAGCGTCCGCCCGGATGCCCTTCAAGCTGCGGCAGCCGGGATTGTCGGAGCGAAGCTGCACCAGACTGCAGCGAAGCGGCGTACAGGTATGTCCCAGCCCCTCCAGCAGACGATAGCCCAGCTCCGTGCCGCCGAACCGTTCGCCAGCCATTCCGCCGCAGGCGACGATCACGCGATCCGCTCCCATGCTTTCCGTCTTGCAGGATATGAGGAAGCCGGCTTCGGTCCTGCGGATCCGGCTCGCTTCACAGCTGTCATAGATGCGGATACCTGCCGCGGCCATCGCATAGCGCAGGACATCCACCACGCTTCCCGCCGTATCCGAGAGAGGATATACCCGCCCGTCCGCTTCGGCCACGGTCAGCAGGCCCAGCTTTTTGAAGTACTCCCGCGTTTCCGACGGGCCGAAGCGCTGCAGCGCCGGGGCGGTGAAGCTCCGATCCGCACCGTGGTAGGCTTCCGGCGAGGCATTCAGATTCGTCAGATTACAGCGTCCGTTGCCCGTGACGGCCAGTTTTCTTCCCAGGCGGTTCTGACGTTCAAAAACACAAACCGCGGCGCCGCGGGAAGCGGCTTCCAAGGCAGCCATCATCCCGGCAGCGCCGCCGCCGATCACTGCGACTGTGCGCATGCATATCCTCCTTACAGGTTTTCCAGCGGAAGGGAAAGGCGAACGGAAAAACCGTAGCCGGCTTTGATCTGAAAGCTGCCGCCCGCTTTTTCCGCATAACTTCTCAGATGCTGGAGGCCAAAGCCCTCCTGAGGAAGCTCATCCGGCACCTTTCCGTCATTCCATACCTCGATGAATATCTCACCGTTTTCCACGGCGGATTTCAGGCGGAACTGATGGGCGCCGCCATGCTTCATCCCGTTGGTCACGCACTCCTGCACCACGCCGTACAGAAAGCTCATTCTTTCACTGCTCATGGGCGTTTCCGCAGCGCTCTCCAGCCCGGTGAAATCGGTGTCGATATAGATATCCGAATCCTGTTCCGTCTGGCGGCAGCAAAGAAGCAGCAGCTTTTCCAGTTCCTGCACGTCCATGATATTCTGGTCGTTCATCATTCGTACGCTGTTGCGGATGATGTCCATGCTTTCCCGCATGCGCTGAATCGCCCGATCCGTCTTCTCGTCGGCGGCTTCCGGTTCCTTGGGCCGCTGCATTTTCGCGGCCTCCAGCGCAAAGATGGCGGCGGTGATGGTGTGGCCGACGCTGTTGTGGATATCCCGGCTGATCCGCTCCCGTTCCTGCATCCTTCCCCGGAACTCCGCCGTTTCCTTTTCCAGGGAGAGCATTTCGTTCTCGCGGCTGGTGTCATAAAACTGGCGGATAACGCCGAGGCTCCGGCGGTTCAGCACCTGAGCCAGCACAGCGAAGCAGAGGTAATAGATCGCCTGCGGGATGGCGGTATCCACCATAACATAGTGAAAGCCAAAGCGATTGCGAAACACAGGGGGCAGCAGCAGATAGCTTGCCACCAGATAGGAGCCCAGCATAACCGCCACGGAGAGCACGCAGGTAAACAGGCTGAGGGCGCGGTTGTAAAAAATCGTCACCAGAGCGGTGGGGAACGCAAAGAGCAGGAGCGCCTGGGCGTTGAAAATGATGTAGCAGAGCCCGCTGGCCAAAACGCTGCAGGTCATAATGACATATTTTGCCCATCTTCCCTTCGCTTTCAGGAGCTTTACCAGGAGAAAGGGAAAGCAGAGGAGAAACACCAGCGCGATTTTCCAATATAGCTCGGTGGCGTAGGAATAGACATTGAAGACGCCGAAAACATCCAGGGCAAAAATCAGGCCGATGATCAGCAGCTCATGGAGACACAGCATAGCCGTGCTTTTGTTGATTTCCACCTCGTTTTTCCACAACAGGTCTTCAAAACGTTCCATGGCTTCGTTCTCACTTATCGGCTTGCGCCGTCCTTGTCAGGCTGACAGCAAGGGCGGTCCGATCCCTGACGCCCAAAGCGCCGTAGATATTGGACAGATAATTTTTGACGGTACCCTCCGTGATGTGCAGGTCGGCGGCGATTTCCCGGTTGGAGCGTCCGTCCTGAATGAGACGGCAGATTTCCCGCTCACGTTCGGTCAGCTTGCCGTACTGCTCGCAGAACTGTGCTCTTTTGGGATCCGCATCGTTGAGATCGCTGCCCATTCTTCTGGCATTGCGGTGAAAGACAGACATGACCTTCTGGTCCAGCACCGTATGACCGGAAGCGACCATTCTGGCCGCCTCAATGATTTCGCCGGAGCTTACGCTTTTCAGAATGTAACCGTCCGCCCCTTCGGAGAGGGCGGAGGTGATGCTCTGATCGTCATAATACGTGGAAAGTACCAGCATACGCACGTCCGGCATGCGCCGCTTTACTTCCCCGATCAGCCGGACGCCGCCGATGCCGGCCATATTCAGGTCCACCAGCATCACATCCGGATGGGTGTGGCTCAGTTTTTCAAGGGCTTCTTCCGCGCTGGCGGCGCTTCCGACGATTTCAAACTCCTCATCGGTGGAGAAAAAAACGCTCAGACTCTCCAGAAGCAGGCGTTCGTCATCCACGAAAAAAA
>JAEEGI010027279.1_pt1 | contig 10941 bp, 10 predicted proteins | sample 8958751 | NCBI WGS metagenome assembly JAEEGI01 (sample SAMN16246545, study PRJNA631951) | gut metagenome | biome: gut microbiome; feature: rumen; material: KS-attached | host: Bos | place: Iran: Karaj | collected 2018-10 | reverse complement strand
CGCAAAACAGCAGTGAGGTGGTGCGCAGCATCGTATTAAAAACGGAAGCCGCCAAAGCGGAACGCAAGGGGAATGCCCTTTCCATCGCGGAAGGGGAAGACGTTTTGGAAAACCCGTACGATAACACACCGGTCTTCCGGGAGAGAAACGATGAAGGAAAACTGGTGCCGGTGCATCTTCGTTTTTACCCGTTAAGCCGTATGGTTTCCGTTGTTGTGAACACCTTTGTTACGGTGTTTTTGCCGGCCATCATCGCCGCATTCTTCCGTTGGGTCGACATGAAGGAAGGCGAAAAGTTTATGGACAGCTATTCCCCGGGATACGGTGCGGCCTGGTATTGCATCGCCTTCATCATCGCCCTGCTGTATCTGTCAAAAGGGCTTCGCATGGACGCCTTTGACCATCCGTTTATTTATGAGATTCTGGAAAACGGCAAGGAAAAACTCATTGGCGACAGCGATTCACGGAAGCTCACCGTACTGTCCATGTTCGGCGTAGGCGTGAAGGATGAGAACGGCGAAAGATGGGGGCTCATCAAAACGCTGCGGATGATGGGCGGTATAGGTTTGTTTTTAGGTGGTACGCTGCTGTTCATTTTAATTGGCAGCGTAGCGGCGATTATAATGTAGCGGCGATTATATTTTAGGAATGATTGATAATGGAGCTGAGAATGATGAAAACTTTCAGTAAAACAATCGCAAAGCTGACAATTGTTACCATCCTTTTCTGTCTTTTCTCTTTGCCCTGTTTCGCTGAATTGCGACGGGTACCTGCCGCTTCTATCGTTGAACAGGGACTGACCGCCATAACGGTAGACGCGGAAGGGGCGGAAGATTTCCGCTACGTAGGGCTAAAAGATAAGAGGCACACCTATGTAGGCAAAATCAAACCGGAAAGCAAAATTAAATTTGTGATCGGCGGCTCCTTAAAGAATGCAAAGGAACTTCCCATCACAGGCCGTACCAGCCTTATACGTTTGCAGGTAACCGTAAAAAAAGGCGACACGGTCATTAAGACCGAGAACTTTCGGAAAGAAAACATGAGCAACGTGTTCCTGAACTACACAGTTCCGAAAGACGCGGATACACTGGAAGTCATCGAAGTCTTTACCCTGACCAATAAAAGCAAAGACAGTAAATTTAACCAGAAGGTCACCACCGTCAACAAACTGATCCTGTCCGCCAGAGAGGAAGTTTTGGCAGCGGCTTTAGGCCAACCGGTAACTACTAACAGTCCGGATAAAAAAACAACGACCGACACAGACAACAAAAAAACAACCACTGACACTGACGGCAAAAAAACAACGGTTGACGCAAACAATACGAAAGACGGCAGCGGCAAAAACACCGAAAAGACTGACGGCAAAAAGGGCAAGGGCAGCGAAGAAAGCCCGGAGGCTGAAGCAGCCAAACGCTTCACGCGTATCGTTTCCGGCATCGCGTTTCTGGTATTTCTTGCCGGCATCGGTTTCCATTTCTTCGTAAAGAACAGGAAAAGCAACAAGATTGCTTCCGACCGACTGGCGCGTAAAGAACAACTGCGTCTGCAGGCGATTGAACGCCAGAAGCAGCTGAAGCAAAACAACCGGCCGGAAGAAATGCAGGAGGAAGGGCAGGAGGAAATACAGCAGGCTGAAGGTCCCGCTGAGGACACGCTGCCCCAGGATAATTCCCGGCAGGATCTTCCCCCGACTGGCGGGCCAAACGCTGCGGCAGCCGCCGGTGCTGCACAGGCAGTCGGGCCGAACGCTACGGCAGCCGGTGCTGCACAGACGCCCTATTGTCAGAATTGTGGCGCGCCGCTAAAAGCCAACAGCAAATTCTGTGAAAACTGCGGCAGTAAAGTCTGACGGTGTAAGTAAAACCATCACACGCTTATGTTGAAACTTCTGGTATCATACAGGAATTATAATATGGTGCTAAACAAAATAACCCTCACGCACGTATGTTGAAACGGTAAGGAGGCGATTTCAATTGATTAAGAAAATAATAGCAGTCTGTTTTCTGATTTTTGCAATGGCGTTCCATGGAGCCGTCCTTGCGGGATCCGGTCCCAATGGGGCCGGTCCGGATGTGCGCGACCCGATGCACTATGAAAAGACAGACAAAGTGTTCCTGGGGACCTGGGAATGTACCAGCGATCCTCATTCCACGCTGACCATCAAGGAAGCCAACCCACAGACCGGCGGCTATTTCGTGGACTTTTTCTTTTACCGGCTGGCCCATGCCGACGGCTATGCCAACATCAGCGGCGATAAGCTGTCCATCAACCAGGGCTCTGTCAATGACGACCAGGACTTCCGGGGAATTTTTGAAAAAACGCAGACCGGTATCCGCTTTACCGTTACCGAGTCCGGCTTTAACTATCTGAAACCCGGCGAACAATTTGAATATAAAAAGATGAGCGGAAAACCGGCGGTGGCGGATACGGACATTCTCGGAAAATGGACCTTGCGCAGCTGGGCTAATGCGAGAATCGTATGCTACGAATTCACCAAAGAGAATCACTGGATCGCGTATTCTCCCCAGTGGGTGGGCCCAAATCCAAAGGCAAAAACGGATGAAAACGGCGTATTAAAAGCAGTGGCGTCAGGTCATTATAAAATCCAACATGAAGGGAATTACAATCCGGTTTTCAAATTATATGAGGCAAACGGAGAGTTTTACGCATATGTTACCATTGACCAGGACGACCGTTGGAAAGTATTGTCTATAAACGGGGAAAAATCCTGGTTTTACAAGGAAAACTAATCAGTGTTTCCTTAACGCTGCGAAAAGGCAATGCATGTTTACAAGTTTCGAGTGAAATGGTAAAATATGTATATTCTTAATGGCGTCAAATTAAGAACTAGTAAAGGCTAAGGAGGATGATTCAACATGAACAAAATAACCAAAGGCTTGTTGGCCGGTGCTGTTGTTGTATCGTTATTTGCTACTATGGGCTGTGGCGGCGGCGACAAAAAGAAAGAAGACCCGAAACCTGCCACCACAACTACGACGCAGAAACAGGATAAGGCGCCGGAAGTGAAACAGGCAAAAGTTAAACCGGTTCCCAAATCCAGTATGTACAGGTATGCGTTGCATCTGGACGATGTGAACAAACTGCCGCCCATGACAGACGAAGTCGTTAAAGAATTTGAAAAACAGGCAAAACCCATTAAGATTGCAGAAAAAGATCCCAAGAAACATCGTGCCGGGATTTGGACATTCAATAGTGCTCCCCAAAGGAAAGGCGCACAGGTTTATACCTATCGCTGGACTGCAGAACTTGATGGGCATCACGACAGCCAGTTTGAAAATGACAAAGGCAAAAAGATTAACGAACAGCACTTTGCCCACATCGAAATGACCACCGACGGGAAAACGGAAAAACTGCGCAGCGTCCGCGTGGTTAAGTACCATGTAACCAAGGAAACCGGTGAAAAGGGCAAGCTGGAAGAACTTTACAAACAAACTTATAAATAATTTCATAACAGACGTTTTGCATGGAGAGGAAATGAGTTTCCTCTCCATTTTTTGTAGCGAAGTGACGTTAACTTTTTCTATCTGACTAAATGTTTTCGTTGAAATGAATTGCCACAAATTCGCATATTTTCCTTTAATGTATGATATAATAATTAAAAACGTATTCATTATTATTGGAGGTGGAAGGCAGGATGATAAAGAGAGAATCGTTTTTTTCGATTATAATTGGTTTGTTTTTACTGATCATCTCACCTCTGATCGTTCACGCCGCTCCGGAAGAGATACAGCCTGTGAAAGCCGGTGAGTACCACTGTGTTTCGTATCCCGGTATCGGGACCCGGGTTCTTACACTGTTCCGGGAACCGGACGGCACGGTATATTTTTCGTTGGAAGGAAGAAATGGGTACGGACTGAAGAATAAAGACGCTTTTAACCGGGAAGGGCAGTGCTGCACACTGGCCGGCGTTTTCCGCCAGGAAGGAAAGCACGGGATTTTGGACGCAGGTTCTGTTGACTTTTCGCATCCCATGGAATTACAACTCCATCACAGGGCGCCGGTTAAAATTATTTACCATGCGGAAATCACAGGGGATGAGATACACATTACCCAGGAAGAAAAAGATAAAACCGGATTTACCGAATTTATTGAACTGACAGGGATTTACAAATATAAGCAAACGGATCAGAAACCTCCTGTCATCAACCGGACGCTGGCGCTGTACCGGGTAGAAAATCTTCCCGGCAACGCAAAGAAGGCCGGCTTCGATCCCCGGAAAGTAGTTGAAACAACTATGGACACGTATGAAGACGGCGCCTATGATAAAACACAAAGCTGGAGAATAGAACTCTTTACAGAAGACAGAAAATATTATTGTTACCGGGTTGCCCTGAACGGAAGGGAAATTTCCAAGTTAACCAGAATGGGGCTGTGGCTTATTGTGAAGGACGGCGTTCCCTGCGAAGGGGAGATTCCGAAATAAGTTTGTCAGGAAACTGACAGCGATTGAATTGCATTTTGCAGAAATGGACGGTTTTGCTGATTAACATGTCGTATTGTCCGGCATCGGGTGCAAGGAGGATATTTACATGAAAAAGAGCCTGCGATTTTTACTGACTGTTTTTTGCTTTGCAATTACTTTGTTCTACATGGTACAACATGCGACGGCCGCGCCGGCTGTCAGTAAGGAAGCCTATAAACCGAAAAGCGCGGTAAACGAAACACAAAACTGGCCCATAGCGGAACGGTATCATAACAAAGGGGAGGTTTGGCCTCCTGTGGCCGGACGGTATGAAAGGAAAAATCCCAACGGCCTGACAAACGCCTATATCAATGTCACCGTGCTGCCGGACCAATGGCCCGTGATTAACCTGCATGCCTGCGAGTATAACGGCCCCAACGATGAACACGGCTGGGAAGCGCTGGATACCAACCCCGGCATCTGGCTGGGCGGTTCCATGCAGCCTGCGCAGATGGGTCTGGCAGTACGTTTTATTATTGGTGCAAAAACGATTGGCATGTACAGGGGAAACGGAATCCTGGAAGCGCTGCCAAACCAAAAAGTCTTTTTGCATAACAGCGGCGTTAAATCGTTAAAGGACCGGATCATCATTGATTACCCCGGAAATAAGGCAGAAGGTCTCCCGGACATCCGGGGCGAATATGTACTGAACAAAATGGCACAGGGAACCAATGATGAATACGCCGCATACGCATTAATCGAAAACCTGCATCAAAGTGAAACAAAAACCGATTTCTTTGATAAGAATCTGCAAATTAAACCGCAAGCCATTACAGGCAGTGAAGCAGCCCCTTACAAAAATCTGATCGGCGATTCCGGCTTTGCCGTTAAAGTGTTCCGGAACGGCGCGCCGATCCGCACGTTTATTGTGCCTCAGGATCTGAGCGCGGTGTACCGCTTCGATAGCAACGGCAATTCCGTTATGATTTATAATATCGACGGCTCAAAAGGATAAAATATCGGAAGGATACAGACCAATACACACATCTTGCTGAACGCTTTTTTTGAAGATGCAGTGAAAGTGTATAGTACCATACTGAACGTTCAGGAAGGAGTTGAGGAAACGTGGAGACCCGGTTTGGATCGTTAGGCATTTTTTTAGTAACGTTCTTTATTGGCGGCGGTTTAGTGGATACGGCGGTTCATAACTCGACTTCCTACTTCTCCTTTGAATTTATTGCCTGTGCGTTGCTGGGCCTGCTTCTGGTACTTGGATCCTTTTTGATTTTTTACGCACTGGTATTACCGGCCTGGACTGACAAACATTATACGCTGAAAAACGAATTGACCGGACTGGTGAAAGAAGATCAGACGGGAAAGCAAGACAGCGATGCTACGGAACGTCTGATTACGGATTTCCGGAACAGCCTGCGGGAATTTTTCGACAGGCCGGGACTGCCGGAGAACAGTCCGCTCCAAAACACCGCAACGCAACTGTATTGGCACATTCTGTATCTGCAGAAACGCCGCATGGAACAGCTGGGCGTCACCATGGATTTCGATGCGGTGCGAAAACGGTATGGTGGGGTATCGGTCACCAAAAACAAACACTTCGACGGCAAGTATATGATTACTGACGCGAAGGAACGCATTGAAGCTTCCCGCATCTATAAAAGAGACCACAGGACGATCCATGAGAAAAAGGACAGCGAGCTGGCTCATTACACTATTCTGAATGCCAAGCAGGCGACAAAAGAGAACAGTATCATCTGTCCCAACTGCGGCAACCCCACCACCCGGGAAAACCTGCTGGACGGCTGCGATTACTGCGGCACGAAATTCACGGTGGAAGACCTGGGCAACCGGGTCAGCAGCTTCGGTCTCCGCCAGGATTACCAGGTTGCCTATGATAAGTACACGGATGCCCGGGAGCATTACGGCACCCGAGCGTTTTTGCTGGGAGCCGTGCCCATCTTTATTGTGTGCATGATTTATGGCCTCTTTGTAATGGACGACCTGGATGCAGGACTGTTTATGCGTCTCACGGCCACGTTCTTCACAGCGGCGTTCTGCGCTGCATTGATGGGCTACATTGTAAAATACGGTTTTTGGGTGACCTTATTTCCCGTGCTGCAGTTAAAACAGTCCTTAACCTACCGGTCCAAGAAAAAACTGGATGAACTGAAACAGCGCGAATCGAAGAACGAGGTACTGGAAAAAGAAATCCGCGCCTTTGACAAACGTTTTTCTCTGGAAAATTTTTTCAGCAATATCCAGAACAAGCTGGCGGCGATCCATTATGCATCCACCGGCTCCCAGGCCCACGCCTTTGCCACTGTGGAGCTTTCCCCGTATCTGGAGTACTATAACGACGTGGCTGATATGGATGTGACCGAAATGTCACTGCTGGATTTTCATTCTGATGAGAAAAGCCAGCACATCCACATGAAAGCAATTGCCAATTTGACACGGGTAACCGGCAACAGCTGCAGGGAAACAACCGAGACCGTGGAACTGCAGCTGATTAAAAGCGCAGCCTGCAAGACCCAGGCGGTGTGCGGTCCGTCTGTTCTGAAATGCAAAAACTGCGGGGCCAGCATCTCGCTGCTTAATGGCGGCAAATGCGAATACTGCGACTCGGAACTGAACCTTTGGGAACACGACTGGGTCATTGCGGATTATCAGGTTTTATAGAAACAGCGACAGGGATTTCGTGCAGGAACTGTTTTTTATTTTAATAAAGCAACCAAAATAATTTTTATAAAGCATAATAAGTAACTGACAGGAGGCGAGAACACTATGAACAGATTTTGGAAATTGTTATTATGCGCAAGTCTTTTCCTGACAATGATTTTCAGCAGCGGGCTTGTGAACGCGGAAGCCAAAGCGTCCGATTGGTCGCCGGCAGCCGGAGTCTATGTGCGTAAAAACGCCAACGGGATTCCCACCGGGCGGATCGATGTAACGGTTGTTAAAGGTTTTTATGATATTCCCGCTGTTATTGTGGGAGTGGAAAGCCGCAGCTACGAAGGCAATACCTATGAAGGTTCCGATATGGTGCCCCGGATTTATATCGCAGGTTACATGGACGTAGGGCAGAATTCCGGAGAGGTAATTCTGACCAACGGTTACACCGACAAACGGAAACCGGCACCTGACCCCAAAATTCTTCCTCTCATGACAAGAGTCGTCTATAATGCAACGGTAAATAATAAAATAATTACATTAACGCCGCAGTATTTTGACGGGAACAAGACCCGCGCCATGCGCACCGACCCGGATCTGGCTGGAACGTACGTATTTGAAGGGCCTAACAGTTCTCCTTCCGCGTTTATGGCCATCGCCTGGGTACGGCAGCAAAAGCCGAAGCTGTCGGGACTGGAACCGGGCCGCGACTATCGCTATGAAGACGGTTATATAGATGACGTGAGAAAGATCAGCTATCCGGGTATCCAGGCTATCCGGCCTCCTATTGCGCCGAAAGAATATTTTGAATTAAAAGCCTATGACGGCAATACACTGTTACGGACGTTTTTGGTCAGCACGGACTTTAATCAGATTTACCGGATCAAGCCCGACGGCGAAGCCATGTTAATTTTCAACAACGAGGGCGGAGTAGGCTGATCGAAATTGTTAAGAACCGTTGCGAAAACATTTTCATCTGCAGAAATAATCTTTTTCAAAATAAAAACGGATTTTAATTGAACTGTGAGGCGCAGCAATTATGAAAAAGTTTTTAACTTCCTTTTTTACATTTTTTCTCTTTATAATCAGTTGTTTTATCCTTACGTCGCCGTCTCGTGCAGCGGTTACTCCCGATACATCCGAAATCCGGGACGGAATACGGTTCTCAGAATGTGTGCGGCCCTATAACGGCGGAGTGCTGATCGCCAATTACGGTTCCCAACATAAAATGCCCGGCATCGACGAAATCAAAGGCTATATTCTGTACCGGAAAAACGGGCAGACCAAAACACTGATTCCCCCCGGCTTGCTGCATTACCCGTCAGGCATAGCGGTTAAGGACGATTACCTGTTTGTCTGCGACGGCGACCATCTTCGCGTTTACAATTTGCAGCAGCCGGAAAAAGCGCCCCAGACTATCACATTTCCTAAACCTTATTGGCTGAAAGCGGCTGCTATTGATGGGAACACACTTTACGTTTCTTCGGACAACGTGGGGCAGATTTTTACCCTTGATATTACCCATCCGGAAAATATGAACCGGGTGCAGCCGAAAAAATGGCTTGAGCTCCAGGGCGTAAAATGTATGGCTGTGGGCGACGGCGTCATGTATATCACCGCGCTTCCTGAAAACGGCCCGGATACAGAAGAAGCAGATATGGAAAACGTAATTTACCGGGTCACAGACCTGCGTCATCCGCAGGCGGAAAAATTTATCAGCAAAAAGGTATATTCCGGCAATCCCGCTGCCGATAAAAACGTCTCTGTTTATTATGAGGGCATAACACTTTCGGAAGACAATTACGCGTTGTATGTAGCAGACCACCGGGTAAAGACGGGAGCCATCCTCGTTGTCGATATCGGGACAAAAGAAATGCGAACGATTTACGAAGCGGAAGGACTGGACCCGGCAGACCTCACACTGACAGATAAGGCATTGTTTATTCCAGACATGAAGAACCATCGCGTGCTTAAACTGGAATTGTAAGGAGGTGCTTCTTATGGGATTTTTCGACAGTTTATTCGGCAAGAAAAAAGAAGAAAAGAAACCGGAAGAAAAACGAATCTGCCCGGTCTGCGGTAACAGTTTTACAGGCAAGGGCATGGATGTTCACGACGGCATCATCTGTCTGGACTGCTGGGACCTCGTGTTGGAAGACTTTGAGATGGGCAGAATGGATGAAGATAAGGAATTTTATATTGCTCCCATCAAGGCAGCGGTACTTGCCAAAAAAGGCGAACTGGCTGCCGATAAAGAAGCAAAAGCCAAAAAGCCGGAAGCCTGTCCCATCTGCGGCGGCAAGATGCCAAAGTTTATGACGATGGAAGTGAAAGACGGGTACATCTGTGATGAATGCTTCCATACGTTTAATGAGCTGGAAGAAAACGGCGAAATCGATAAAGAGCTTGAAAATATTACGTTGAAAGAACTTTCCGCCCTGATTGCCAAAGCTGATAAACAGAAAGCAGCAAATGAAAAGCGGAAGGAACAGGACGCCTGTCCCGTCTGCGGGGCCAACGTATCCGAAAAATCTACCGGTTCTTTGTGGGGCGATATCAAACAGTCTGTGAAAGATGAGATTCCAAAATTTGTTTTGTTAAGGGACAACCAGAAAATCTGCGCAGAGTGCGCGGAGAAAGTACGTCTTCTGTATCCAATCCAGTACTCGAAAACATACGCCGGACACGATGTATACGAGAGTGCTCACCTTGACACACTGCATAACATTACGTTGCCGGAATTCCGCAAAGCGTTAGAAGATGTAAATGTAAAGCGGCAACAGCTGGAAGAACAGTATGGAAGCTGCGAAGCAGTCCTGTCCGTAGGCAGTGTGGGCAGGGATTTTGAAAACGCACGCAGTAACCCCGGTAAAAAAGTATATCGCATCAGAGGGAAAATACTGTACGGCAAAGCTTCCACAGGCGATATGATACAAGCCGGCTCCGGTAAGTTAATGCGCATAGAACGTTTGAGACAGATCACCGGATTTGAAGAGTACACCGGAAATGTTGTTGACAGCGTCGGGGAAGGATATTACGCCATCGTGACTGTCGCGGAAGACACTTCCTGTATTTATCCGGGCGATACCCTGATCATTGTGTAAGGGGAGGAATCATTATGGGTAATAAATTATTGCATAAAGGCTTCTGTCCTGTCTGCGGCCAGCCGATCCTGCACGTAAAAAGGATGAAGGACGGAAGTATCTGTACAGAATGCGCTGCAAAAGTTCGGGTGCTGTTCCCGGTTCATTACGAAAAGAGTACGGTAAAGGGTTACAACAGTATATGTGTCGATCCCTTGCAGGACGCGGCGGTAAACGATTATGAAACAATCCTGAAAAAGGCAAAATCTTACCGGGAATCCCTGCGTGAAAAATATAACGGATATAATGCAGTGTATGTAGTGGACAACGTGGAAGTGGATAATGGCAGCGGCGCCTTCGCTTCTCCTGTCCTGAATGTATACGGACACGTGCTGTACGGAACCTTTTTCGTGGATGATGATGCGTTGCTGCTGCATGGGGGTGCCGAAACAAAAATCCAGCTGAAGTTAGGAAAAAGCATTAACAGTTTTTCACCCGGCCCGATTACGTACGAAGATATAAAAAGCATAGGACGAAAAGAAAATGACCGCAGCTTTATTTTTGTCTGGCAGTATGACGGCACGGCCCAGGAAGGATATCCTTTCCAGTTTGCGTTTACCAATAAAAATCTGCCTGTAGAGCCCGGGGATTTGATTGTGAAGTAATACTAAGAGCGTTTCATACCAGTCAGTGTATATTTTTTCCTCTTTGCGGGGAGAATCATGCGGAAGCAACCCTGAAATTGGTCTG
>JAEEGI010027278.1_pt1 | contig 10942 bp, 14 predicted proteins | sample 8958751 | NCBI WGS metagenome assembly JAEEGI01 (sample SAMN16246545, study PRJNA631951) | gut metagenome | biome: gut microbiome; feature: rumen; material: KS-attached | host: Bos | place: Iran: Karaj | collected 2018-10 | reverse complement strand
CTTCTGTTGTCATATTGATTATTCGTGTTTAGTGTGTGAAACTTCTGCACCCTCTTCAATCACTCCGTTCAGTTGATCTACATTCCTGATGCCAATAGCTTCGGACAGATTCAGGTTCTCGTTCTGGTTTTGGTTCTGATTAAGATTCTTGTTCTGATTGAGCCAGACAAAAGATGCTGCTCCTGCACGCTCTTTAGCCAATTCTTTTTCAAACTGTTCCTTGTGTTCCCTGCGCCTTACTGCTGCAAAGAGAGCATACACTTCATTAGTGGTCTCTGCCCATCCCCACATGCCAGAGAAAAATTCATTCATTTGTTTGAAAGCAACACGGGCTGCATCCAAACCGTCTACATCAATGATACGATTGAGAACCCCCAACACGTCTGCTGTCGTGATGTTGAGTGTGGCTGGAAGAAGGCCGCTGGGATTGCTGGGGGTCTGCATATACGAGTTTACAGGATTTGGAGTTTATGAGATAATTTATATTATTAATAAGGTGGGATAATGATACCCTTATATCTCGATCTCCGATGATGATTGTTTCAGGATTCGTCCATATCGCCGCGACATCCGCCTGCGTCATCCTGGTTTGGATGGCAGCCGAGAGTGCCTGCCCGCAGCGTCGCGCGGTGCCAAAGTCACTCACTGTACGGTATGTTACAGCAGCTTTTGACATGAATAAAATTCAGGAAATGGCATTAGTACCAAATCGACCGCAAAGATAATAAATAATCTCCAAAAAACCAGTATGTTTCCCCAACTAATTTATGTTAATTTTCTCAGGTTTTTGCCCAGTTTCAGCAGTATCATCCAATGCCACAATTACTTACCCGAAAATCGTTAAGTACAAATCCAATTCGCAGCGCTCTTTTAATCCCAGCCCTCTTCATCATTTACTTCCATAAACCTCGTCATGCCGTTATCTTCCATATCATCCTCTGATGCAGGATCAAAGCCGCGCATGTTATCAGGCCTGTACACGTTCCACTTCTAAAAGGCGTTGTTCTATCAGTTCTGCTTTCCTTGTCTGAACTGCAAAGTAGGTTTGTGCAAAAGCTATTTGCTCTTTACGTGGATCTCCATTCTGCGCCACTAAGTAGCAGGCATAGCGGGTGAGCAGGATGTCGTCAACATCACGTTGTGCACCTTTACCTGCTACGATCATCTTATTGACGTCAATAAAATGATCCGTTATCAATTGGCCCACATTCTCGCATGCCTCTTTAGCTTTGTTTATCACATTGGTAAAATTCTGCCAGAGGCTGTAACCCAACAACTTTTGGAGTTCACGTGCACTCCAACATTCAACACCATTCACCTCAAGGGCATATTGTTCGAATGCCTTGTACAACTGATTGATGGTTTCTTTCTTCATATGTATATAATTTAAGAGTTAAACAATTTCTGCTGCAAAGATAGTGCATTTTCCTCAAAGCGCCAAAGGTTTACATAGAAAATGCGACAAAAATAAAAGAATTAACGTCAGTTTGTCGCAGAACAGATAATACGTCGCAACAAGTTGAAGAAGAATTAGGCAGATTATTTGGAATCAGCTCAAAAACCCCTTAACTTTGCTCTCGCTAAGACAGGCTGCACCTCAGCAATCTAAAGCAAGCTTTGATTGCATTCGGTTTGCACTGTCCTTGCACTCAGTATTTTTTTTCATAAGTTTAGTTTTAGTTAGTTGTTTGTTATTTCATTTGAGTTTAAAAGTTAGTAATGAAAATAAATAGGACCTGCTGCGAAGCAAGTCCTATTTATTTTACAATTTTACATTTCAACAATGTTCTTAAAATCTTTCCATCCCTCTGTGTTCAAATATGATTGTTTTGAACCTTTTGGGACATATAAGATTGTTGAATTTTTCTTGTTAAAAGTATTATCTGGTATAATAAAAGGGGTTTCGATATATGATCTTACAACAATAAGTGGCGCTTGAAATGCTATCGATTTGATAGATTTTAGAGAATTAGGCAAAGATAAATAATTTAATGAATAACATTTTTCTGTTACCATACTTCCTATAGATATAACGCCATTGGGGATATCAAGAGATAACAAATCGGTACAATGCCTAAAAGCCAGGTCCTCTATTTCAAATATATTATTTGGGAGCGCGATGTATTTTATTCCTAAACATGAATCAAACATCCTTTCTGTAATTACATTTACCTTAGTTGGTCTTGAATTTGAGGTATAACCGGATGTCGTATTTAAATTATATGAATAAGAGCCACCGTCAACAATCTGAGTTTCTCTTAAATCTAATATTGCCAAATTCTTCTTATTAGTCAATTTGTGTATACAATTTACATCGTTACCATTAATCCTTCCCTTAATTTTTAAAGACTTTATTGTATACCTATCAATAGGTAATAAACTAAGGTTATAATCAAGAGAACCAGGCTCATCAAGATATACTTCGCTTGGTGTTCCATAAATAGCGTTTAAAGAATCTAGTATCGTTTTTTGATATGAATTAAAACTACCACCTCCATTCTCTGAATCCTCTTTTCCGCAACCATATAATAGAAGTATCGAGAATAGAATAATTTGTTGTAATTTGTTTTTTTTCATTCTAACAATAATTAAGTTTGACTTATATTGATTATCTAGCCGTAATCTAGCCGTGGGGACAGGTACCTGAGTCATAGCAGCCGTCATAGCCAAGTACCTGTCCCTGCGACTATTTTTATGCCCACAAAAATACGAATTATCTAGTCATTATCCAACATTTTATTCAAAAAACTTCAAATTTCATTTCATTTTCTTTGGTAATTCAAGAAAAACCGATATCTTTGCACCAACCAAAGTTAATTAATTAAATGTAGTAGTATGAATAACATTGAGTCACAAAAGGGCGAAATCGTCATGTATCAGCCAGATGAAACTATCAGGCTGGAGGTAAGAGTGGATGATGACACTTTATGGTTATCACAGGAACAAATGGCAGATCTATTTGCAACAGATCGTTCCTCAATAACAAAACATATTCTTAACATCTACGAAACTGACGAATTGGAGAAAGAGGCAACCTGTGCAAAAATTGCACAAGTTCGTAAAGAAGGTAATAGAAAGGTTAAAAGAAACCTCATCTATTATAATCTGGATGTGATTATTTCTGTAGGTTATAGGGTAAATTCTAAACGAGGTACCAAATTCCGCCAATGGGCTAACAAAATACTAAAAGAATATCTGTTGAAGGGATATGTCATAGACTCACGTATGCGATCATTGGAACAGCAGGTATCTGAGCAGGGAATGAAGATATTGGATTTGCAGAATAAGGTCGATTTCTTCGTCCGCTCTTCCCTACCCCCAGTAGAAGGCATTTTCTACGATGGCCAGATCTTCGATGCTTACGTGCAGATCGTCAACCTGATTAAACAAGCAAAGCACTCTATAGTCCTCATAGACAACTATATCGACGAGACAACTCTTACCATACTCAGCAAACGTGCATCAGGCGTTACTGCTACCATCTATACCCATCAGTTGGCGCAAAAAATGCACCAACTGCAACTCGACATCCAACGCCATAACCAGCAGTACCCTCCTATCACAGTCAACTACTGCCAGCGCAACCACGATCGTTTCCTGATTATCGACGAGGTGGTATACATCTTTGGCGCCAGCCTGAAGGATGCAGGAAAGAAACTCTTCGCCTACATCAAAATGCAGGAGACCTCAGCAACTGATCTACTCAATAACATCAGATAAAATCGCATACTCGTCGCGATGACGCCTCTTTTGTTTCATAGCATTAGTATAAGTTTAAGTTAACAAAGGTATTTCAGCCCCTCCAGCGAGAGGGGCATTTTATTTGAGTTTTAAGACAAAAAACACTAAAACCTTTGGTGGGCTCAAATTATAGCACTTATGTGCTCTTACGACATATTTTATCCTATTCCCCTCCCTTTGTCGCAGATTCCCAAGGCCGTCGCAACAACTCTGCAAAGAATATAGCTAAATTTTTGGAATGAGCCAGAAATCACCGTACCTTTGCATCAGTTTTAAGATTCATACATAAGTTTGTTAGTTAGAGTAATTTTCTTTTTCATTTTGCATTTGTTTTGGGTTTGTTTATTAAAACAGTTAGCGCTCGCAGTGATGCGGGCGCTAACTGCTTTAATGAAGATCTCCGTTATTTAGGTCATTATCCCCCATCATCACCATATCCTTCACCATCTTGACAATATATTGTCCCGTATCGTTCCATAGCAGACGCTCGCCAGCCATCTTAAACCCGTTCCTCTTATAGAATGAGATGGCACGGATGTTCTTCTCAAGAACCCAGAGATGGTTGGCTGATTCCTGACATACTGCATAACGAATCAATTCTGCGCCGATACCCTCGCCCTGGAAGAAATGGTCTGTATAAAGTTCCTTAATTTCACCATCGCATATATGGATGTAAGCCTTGACAATATGATCTGATTCGTAAACCCTTATGTCATCGAGAAAATCCCGTTGGGTTTTGATGGTATCAACGACATTAAGTTTATTGAACGAGAAGTTATCGTCGCAAAAAATGCGCCGATAATTCATTCGTTTCACAAATACGGCAATCTCTGCTATTCGCACCAAATCGGCCTCTGTAGCTTTTCTAATCATCGCTTGAGGGTTTCAATCAGTTCTAGCCGTGGGGACAGGTACCTGAGTCATAGCAGCCGTCATAGCCAAGTACCTGTCCCTGCGACTACAGTTCAACCATTTACGATTGCAAATATAAAAAGAAATCTTCATACTTGCAAGTATTCAAATAAAAAACCATCAAAAAGTTTGGCTGATCAAAAAATAATCACTACCTTTGCTGCGTTAACGGTATTTTTAACTTAAATAGAATGCTTATGAAAAAGAAAAAAGCAGAAAATTGTGTAAAATCGGGCAAAATGCTTGGTAGTGTCGAATCTTTTAACTACTTTTGCCGATGAGTACGAGACGTGAACGAGCAAAGGCCCAGACAAACCAGCTCAATCGACAGCTGGAACCTGCGTTAAACGTAGCAAAAAAAGTCAATCAGAGACAAGAGAAATTAGCGAACTTCTTGATAGATGTAGCGAAATACGTACTAACTGGCGTTATCATTGCATCTTTGTTCAAGGAAATGACAGACAAACTTAGTCTATATCTCTTAGGCATGTTGATAGTCTTCGCTGCTCTCTGGGTAGGATTAAGATTAACAAGTAAAACAAAAGAATAGAGCATATGGGAGTATACTTAGCATTTATATTTGTAGGTGTTCCGTGTATATTGTTCCTCATTTTCAGCTATACACCACTTGGCAGGAAATGGCTGGAGCAGCATAATATTTTGTAATAGCATAATTCAACTGTATTAATATTAATAGGACTCAATTCTGAGTCCTATTTTTAATTCCGCCCCTCTTCATCATTCACCTCCGCCGCTTTCATCATACCCTCTTCCTCCTCGAATTGAGGATAAGGCTTAGCGATAACCTGATGATCCTTCATCCAAATATGGTTCAACGTAAATGCCAACGACTCCAGCGTCTGCTCACGGACCTTGGGCTTTAGCTCACACTCCCATATAGTTATGCAGTGCCATCCCATCGCGGCCAGTTTGCGCTGCTCCTCCTTATCACGTTCCTTGTTCCTGCGAATCTTCTCCACCCAAAACTCCCGATTCGTATTCGGAATCTTAAAACACTCCGAATTTTCAATGTTTAATGTTTCATTTTCAATGTTTAATGTAATGTGGTGTCCATGCCAGAAACACCCATTCACAAAGATACAAGTACGATACTTCCTCAGCACTAGATCCGGATGCCCAGGCAACTTCGGAGAATTCAGCCTATAACGGAATCCCCTCTTCCACAACCATCTGCGCACAATCATCTCAGGCTTCGTATCCTTCCCTCGGATAGCAGCCATGTTCTTATGCCGCTGTTCTGCTGAGAGTTTATCCATTCAGTTCCTCAATCAGTTCTTCTATTGAACAGCACACCCCATCAAATAGCTTATACATCAGTTCAGGCTCCTGTTTCTCAGGTATATAAGCCAACACCTTCTTCCCTCGCCCAGCAAACCATCCAGCCTCTGTATGCGCACTCCTGCCACATGGCAGAACAATCACACAGGTATCGCAAGAATTCATAGCTTCTATATCATTCCCAAATTGACGAACCGCTTTGGGATGATTCAGATTCTCGCGATACTGCTCTGGAGACCATTCCATATAATCTTCACTAACGCTGCTCCACTTAAACCCAGGATCCCCCGATGGCGGATTACGGAAGTCATAGACATCATGCCCTGCCTCCCTTAACTTGGCAACAACCTCTGGATAGTACTCGTTGCGCCAACTGCTGGCTACATATATCTTGTGTGGAATCATTATTGTATAGTGCTTAATTACAAATCTTTGAATGCCTCTAAAAGCATCCTCATGCCTTCAATAGCCGTAGCTTTGAAATGAGTGAATCCAAGTTGTGTACATTGCTCCATATCTCCCGGATCAATCACGAACTTTGGTACTTCATGGTGAGCGTAGTTGATGAATCCTGCTGCAGGATAGACTTTCAGCGAAGTACCGATGACAACAAAAATATCAGCCTTACTTACAATGTCTATAGCCACATTCATACTATCAATATATTCGCCAAACATCACGATATATGGTCGCAATTGCGAACCATCTTCGGCCTTGTCTCCCACCATGATAGGAGTCGTCAGCGGATATTCTTTTACACATGTCGTACGATTGTTCATGGAGCACACCTTACTTAATTCGCCATGCAGATGAATCACTTTAGTAGATCCTGCTCTTTCATGCAGGTTGTCAACATTCTGAGTGATTACCGTTACTTTGTGTTCTTTTTCTAACTCTGCAATCATGCGATGGGCATCATTTGGTTCAACCTCGGCCAACTGTTTTCGTCTCCAGTTATAGAAGTCCAGGCATTTCTGGGTATCATTATAGAGCGCATCAGTACTTGCGAGGTATGCCCACTCCTCGTTAGTCCACAATCCATTCTTTCCACGGAATGTACTCAGTCCGCTATCCACGCTGATTCCAGCACCTGTCAGAAAAACAACATGTTGTTGAGTCATATCACATCAATGCTTCAATTAGTTCATAATATGTGATGACCAGCCATACACCGTTCGTATACTTAGACTTCGCTACTTTTCTGCTCAAGAATCTGCAAAATCCTACTGACATTGTTACACATCCCCCAAACTTTAAAGAAGAGGACGATGCAACATACAAACCAAGCTATACCTATAATAATAGATATTAAACCGATAAAAAATCCAAAAAATCCAAATGGTTCCATATTAATAATTGTAAGTTAAAAATGATACTTTTCTAAGTTTCTCTTGTATCTTTTCAATCATTCTCCCTGCCCTCTTGTTAATAATATCTGTGGAGAAGTCCATGTAGCGATAACATTCTGCGAAAAAACGCTCTTTATTTGTATAGCCACCACGCCAATAAGTATAGCCTTTTGACGTAATCACTGGTTTGTATTCAACATCTACGTAATACTCCAGCATATTCATGTCTATGAATCTTTTCCAGCCTTCTTCACCATAGAAAGGTGCAAAATCCTCATGATTCAATTCCACCAGCTCCTGTAAATCAGGATCACACAAAGGATCACGCATCAACACCTGATACAAAGCAGCCAAGAATCGATCCTCATAATCATGCCAAAGGTCATGACATCCACGATGCCTATTGATGCTCCAATCACCTATACGTCTATCGGGTAATACTGTCATATTCCCAATAGTATAGCATATGTCCTGGAACGCCTTCATCTTATCCAACAATTTCTCGTCTGGATTCCATCTCTCAGTAAACATATCACTCCAGGGATGAGCAAACAACGTGTTATAAGTATTCATTGTATCGCCACGCAACTTTCCATCCCCGAGATTATCCATAGAAAGATTCTTCCACGTATCTTTGAATACTACGCAATAGATAGCGTACATCAATTCAGTATCGTCAGAGTCAAACTTACGCCCAGGGCATCCATAAATATCATCTTTCCATAGCTTTCCTAGAGGAAAGGTAGATAGTCTTTCGATATCCCCATCCAGCCTTTCATTGACGAATGATTTAATAATTTCTTCTGGTTTCATTTCTCAGGGACTTGAGGAAAATTCTCTTCACGCAACACTTTCTCTGCTGCTTCCATCAACTCAGGGCGAGGCTCCCACACAAACTGCTCTTGCTCGCTGCGACCACGCGTCATCGCTGTAGACCAATATTTAAGTTGCGATTCATCGTCATAATCTACCACAGCAAAGTTGAGCATACGTTGCGCCCTGCGACCTAAAGCGACATTACATGCATTTATCGATTCCCACTTGATACCAAAGCGTTCTTCCATCTCCAGGAGTCTCATACGCCTGTTAGGCACATCCAATTGCAGATAGCACTGCAGCATACGCTTGATGTTTGTAGAGGCACCTTTGATAATCTTCTCCCATTCTTCTACTGTTATTTCCAATGGCGCACACCAGTAGCCATCGATGGGCTCAGCCTTATAAATTGTAAATGGACGATCATCGATTAATTCTATTGACTTAGAACCTTTTCCAAAATGTGGACGCTTATATTTAAATCTCGGAATCTGTCCTTTATCGAATATACTCTTCCATGCCAGATAGTTCTTTTGATTGAAGATGGCATATCCCTCTTCATCAAATCCATCCACCATACGATATTCAGAGATAAACGCCTGCTTCTCCTCAGTAGTCAGTGTTGGTACCCAAAGATTCTCAAACTTTGCCAGCAAGCCAGCCTTGGTATAGCTATTCACGCTCAGCCTTGATAACCTTATGAACTTATCCACAGCTATCATCAGTTTCTTCATCTTGTTCTTATCGGCATAGGTGAAGTCAAACTGCGTCACAGGCACAGCCATACTTGCCAACAGATCATCAGCTGTCAGCAATGCATCAAGACCATCCTCGCCCATCGCAGAGATAATCTCATACACAATAGCTTTGTTGATGTCTTCAATCTTGTCTGTCATATTGGTTGTTTTTAATTGTTTCAATCATTCTGCCATAGTTTGTTATAGGCTTTTTTGATGATGCCAGCCATCAGCTTACGACGAGCATCGAGGAACTCAAAGTAGTTCATGTTCTCAAACCCCATAGGGATTGCATTGTCTGCCAGATGCTTGGCATAGCTTTCTTCACCGAACTTGGCCTTATACCTTTCTATATATAAGGAGGGAGCGTCGTCAGAGATTTCAATGTTTGTATTATAGTCAAGATAGGTAAAGTTAGCCAACTGATTACGATCTCTGTCACTATCGATACCTATGGTTTCAAGATGGTGTTTAGGGAAGATGTGATGTTTATCTATCGATTTCTTATCACCATCAGCACCAATAATCCAATATTTCGACTGAGGCGTATTCGAGAAGAGCATCGTTGTACCGAGTACATTAATAGAGGCAACATAACCAAACCATAACGGAGATGTGGCAGAAGAAGAAATAAGTTCTTTTTCCAGCTCCACAGAGAAATAAGTCTCATTCATTCTCAATTTAACGGTATCGTCAAGATAACTGATAAACTCCTCGCCGTTATGGATATTACGCAAATCAGCCATTTGACGTTCAACTGTAGACTCTGGTGATGAAGAATAGAATGATGTTATTGTCGACATAAATATCCAGCGGATGATAGCATGCCGTAACTCTAATGGAGCCACATTGAATTCATATTTACCCATTAGGTAGAATACATAGCTGAATACAACTACATAGTTAGACCTTACCTGATCCTTCCCCAGATAGCCAGCCTCAGCAAATAGATTAATAAAGCCATGCCAGTCATTCAGATTCACCACCCTTTCAAGAGCCTCCCTGAAAATCTGCATATTCTTCTCTCTGGTCTCCACTGATGTAGTCCCGGCATCAAGATCATCACCTCTAAGCAGCTTGTAACCATATCTCATGCGTGCTCTATGGAACCCGTAAGCAATGGCCACACGGATAATATGAGAAGGATCCACGTCGATGATTTGGTTATAAGAAGTATTCTTCGCAGGTACACGAGAGTCTGCACAGAACTGCTTGATCTTATCATGCATCTCATTGTCGTAAACAGCAAGTAACGTTTCAATGAAATTATTCTCATTCAGATTCTGACCACCAGAATTTACGCGACGGAAAATCTCAGCCACGTCCTCCTCGTCAGCCTTAGACAGGATTCTAAGTGTTGGGATGGTATAATTACGAAGACTTAGCAGCAGATTGATATTCTCCTCTATCAGGTCTTGCTCTTCATCAGTCAGTTCTGGCTGTTCATTTCTCTTTCTGCCATCATTCATCTTATTGATGATAGCACGACGAAACTTACTGATTTCTAGATTTTCATGAGCCTTAAACACCTCTGAGATATCAGCTATATATTTATGACTACGCTCGAAAGCCTGCGTCCACACCTCAAAGACCTTCTCCAAGGGATCAAAGGATATTTTAATTCTTCGTCTCTTGAAATTCTTATCCAGGACCTCCATACCAGTCATAGCTGCCAAGAGTGAAGTCAGTCGCTGCTGGCCATCAATTACCAAATCATCAGGACGTTTAAACTCTTTATCACCTACACCAATGCTTTTAGTGTTTGTATAATTATCTGGCGAGGCCCATAGCATGACATACCCTATGGGGAATCCCTTCATCATTGAGTCAAATAGATTACGCACCTTTGAGTCTGCCCACACGAAAGGACGCTGCAAATCAGGAAGACCTATTCTTCCGTTGATTACATCATCCAGCAGATTACCTACTTTTCTATCTACTCTTTCAAATAATTCCTGTGCCATATAAAACGATTCTTTTCATAACCAGTTATTAGTTATCATCTCTATCTTCCGCAACCTTCTGCGACTCTTCAGCCTCTTCGATATCATGGCCTGCCATTTCGAGATCTGTGATACACATGCCAGT
>JAEEGI010027277.1_pt1 | contig 10943 bp, 7 predicted proteins | sample 8958751 | NCBI WGS metagenome assembly JAEEGI01 (sample SAMN16246545, study PRJNA631951) | gut metagenome | biome: gut microbiome; feature: rumen; material: KS-attached | host: Bos | place: Iran: Karaj | collected 2018-10 | reverse complement strand
CCAGGACCTTATCCGTGTATACAAAGCTGTACACCGGCTTTCCCGATGCATCCTCCGTGTAGACGTGCATGTCGTCGGAGAAGATGCCGTTGAACTTTACGTAGGAGAAGCCGATTTCCCGGCGGATGCGGGAAAGCATTTCCTGAATTTCCGCCGAAAGGATCGCGCTTGCCCGGGTGACCCCGATGAGATCGCGCCAGGTATGCCTGAGCGATCCGATCGCATTGTTTGCCCGAACGCTTGCTCGGACGGAAACCGTTTGCAACGGTTCGTCATCGCGCTGCTTTTCCAGATACTTTTTCAGTCCGCTCATATAATCATGCTGTTCGATCGGACGGATCGCAGCGTCGGTTTTCGGCTTTTCTTCCGCCTGTTTCCGGTAAAGACTCGGGAGCACGCCGTATTCCTTTTTGAACGCCTGCACAAACGCATAGCTGTTCGGAAATCCCGCGTTTTGGGAGATCGTCTCGATCGTATTGCTCGTTTTCAGCAATTCATTTGTTGCATGGTTGAGGCGAACCTTTTGCAGATAGTTGAGAAACGTCATGCCGAACTGCTTTTCGATGAACTTGGACAGATACGGTGCGGAAAGGTGCACCCGGCCAGCAAGCTCGGAAAGCGTCAGATTGGTTTGGAAGTTTTCGTGGATGATCGCGCTGATTTCCGCCATGCGCTCCGTGTAGCGATGCGCGTTCCGATGGCGCGCCTCCGAATCCTCCACCTTAAAATTCTGATACATGGCGTCCATCAGCGAATAGATCAGCGACCAGTTGCGCAATTCATATCCGAGCTGTCCGTCCGCATTGTTTTTTACGATGCGCGCGATCAGACGGCGCAGGGAATCATAGGAGGCGTCGTCTCCCAGCAGCGCGCTGTTGCAGAGAAAGTCGGGATGCCGCGGAACCGGAAGGGTACGCTCGAAGAAATGCTGATCGAAGGCAACGGACACGACGGTGCAGTCGGAACCGAACCCTTTGCAGGGCGTATTCGCTTCGACAGAAAACACGTCGTCTGCCCGGGCGATAAACAGCTCTCCGTCCATGGTCACCTGCAGCGTCCCGGTCAGCAGCATATAGACGCCGAAGCGCTCCGACGTAAGGGACAGATCGGAGTCGATTCTTTGGATCGAACAGGTTAAAGCTTTTCCGCACGGATACTGTGCAATCACGGAATTCGGCATAATCATTCCTCCTCCATGTATGATTATAACGCATCCAGAACAAAAATCAAGTGAAGAAAGAATAAAATTTTAAGGAACGTATCTAATAATCCAAATTTTAATTTCAAGAGGTAAAAAACAAGACGGAAACACGTTAAAGCGGCGGTGGCGGGGGCGCAGTAATCGGCGTACCATGGAGACAGTGAGGTGAGAAGATGAAAACGCCTATTCTGGAAATGAAGCATATCCGCAAAACGTTCGCAAGCACCGTTGCGCTGGGCGACGTTTCCTTTGACGTGTACCCCGGCGAGATCCGCGGGCTGATCGGCGAAAACGGTTCCGGCAAGTCCACGATCTCCTCGATTGCCGCAGGGATGCAGAGGGCGGACAGCGGAGAAATGCTGTTCCGCGGAAAGCCCTGGAATCCGGTCAGCATGATCGATGCATTGGATCACGGCATCGGCATGATCGTGCAGGAAAGCGGAACGATCCAAGGCATCAGCGTTGCGGAAAATATGTTCCTCGGAGAGACGAAGCAGTTTCCCGGCAAGCTCGGCATGATCGACCGCAGGGCGATGAACCGCAAAGCGGACGAAGCGCTGCAGGCGATCGGCGTGAAAAACGTGACCGGCAGCATGCCGATGGGGGCGCTTGATTTTCAGACGCGCAAGCTTGTGGAGATCGCAAAGGTCGTTATGAAGAACCCGGAGATTCTGGTTGTGGATGAAACGACCACGGCGCTGAGTCAGGAAGGGCGCGATATTCTCTATACGCTCGTGAAGCGGCTGCGCGACGAAGGGAAGGCGGTACTGTTCATTTCGCACGATCTGGACGAGATCATGGAGGTCTGCGACACGCTGACGGTGCTGCGCGACGGCGCGATCATCCGGCATTTCACCAAGGATGAATTCGATGCGGACGCCATCCGCACCAGCATGATCGGCAGAGAGCTGCAGGGCGATTACTACCGGAGCGACTTTACGCCTTCGCATCTTCCGGAAATCGCGGTTACGGCAAGCCATATCTCCCTCGGAACCGTGCTGAACGACGTCGATCTGACTGTATATCGCGGCGAGATCGTCGGTATCGGCGGACTTTCTCACTGCGGCATGCATCCGCTCGGCAAGATCCTGTTCGGCGCATTGAAACCGGATCGCGGCGAAGTCGTCACCGGCAAGGGCGTGAAGATCACCAACGAGACCGTTGCCATGCGCGAAGCGTTCGGCTATGTATCGAAGGACAGAGATGTCGAATCTCTCTCCCTCAATGCGAGTATCCGCGACAACATTGCGATCGCGGGCATGGACCGCTATGCAATCGGGAACTTTTTGATGCTGAACGGACGGGAAAAGAAGTACGTGGATGCGCAGATCGATTCTCTTTCGATCAAGTGCGCGGACCGCGATCAGCAGACCTCGCAGCTTTCCGGCGGCAACAAGCAGAAGGTCGTATTCGGCAAGTGGATCGGCAGAGGCAGCGACGTGCTGATTCTCGACTGCCCGACGCGCGGCGTGGACATCGGCGTCAAGCACGCGATGTATCGGCTGATGATCGAGCTGAAAAACGAGGGCAAGTCGATCATCATGATTTCCGAGGAGATGCCGGAGCTGATGGGCATGTGCGATCGGCTGATCATCATGAAAGACGGACGCGTCATGCACGAGTTTATGAGAAGCGAATCCCTTTCCGACGCGGAAATCATCCAATACATGATCTGAGAGGTAACGAAGATGGAAAGCAATCAAATCGTCAAACGATACAAGACGCGACAGCGGATCATCGACGTTCTGCCTCTCTTTGCGCTGGTTCTGCTGTTCGGGCTGTTCTGCGCGGTCGTGCAGGCAAAGGGCTACCGGCTCGATATGTATCTCAGGATCATCTTCAACGAGGGAATCGTGCTTGCGGTCGTTGCGACCGGCGCGGTGTTCATCTACTCGCTCGGCTCTTTCGACATCAGCCTCGGCGCATCCACGCTGTTTTCGGCAACGCTCGGGGTCATGACCTACAACGCAACGCAGAGTCTTCCTTTGATGATCCTTGTGATCTTCGGCGTTGCGATCGGCTGTTCGCTTTTAAGCTCCGTGCTTGCATCGGTCTTTCACATTCCGGTGTTCGTCACCACCGTCGCCATGATGTCCGTGCTTTCGGCAATCGCCGCGCAGATCATCACCACAAACGGCGGCGCTTTGGGCGGCATCAGCATTCCGTCCGAGGTCGTCGCGCCGCTTGACAACATGGGCTTCAAGATCGCGGTTCTCGCCGCGTTCTGGCTGATCTGCTTCTTCGTCTTCAACTACACGAAGATCGGTCGCAGAGAGAAGTTCTTAGGCGGCAATCCGGTCTGCGCCAAGCTCTCCGGCATCAAGATCAACACCTATGCAATCATCGCGTTTGTCATGGCGGGTATCGGCGTGGGACTCGGCGCGTTTTTGACGCTGGTTTATACCCCTTCGGTTACTGCAAGCACCGCAAGCAGCATCGGCATGAACATCGTCGTTGCGATCGTGTTCGGCGGCATGCCCATCTCCGGAGGTCCACGCTCGCGCATCTATTCTGCGCTGGTCGGCGGGTTCAGCTACATTTTGCTGAACAACATCCTGAAGCTGATCGTCGACTCAGGCGTCGGCTACGGCGTATCGCAGATCGTCGCCGCGGTGTGCTTCCTGGCGGTCGTTTATGTGACCGGCATCAATTACCGCAGCAAACAGCTGCCCCGATAGGCAAAACGTGAAAGCGTTTACTATACACCAAACAAAAAAACACAACGGAGGAACAAACATGAAAAAGATCTTTGCTATGCTTCTTGCCCTTGCGATGGTATTCGCCCTGGTCGCATGCAGCGGCGGCGACAACAAGGCGGCGGAGGACAAGCCCATCAAGATCGGCGTCCTGGTGGCGGATGTCAGCGGCGAGGAAGCGCTGGGCTTCCGTGCCTACTATGAGAACTACATCGCCAAGAACTACAACGTGACCTTCACCTACACCGAGCAGCTTGCGGACGCGGCTGCTGAGAAGAGTGCCATCGAGAAGTTCGCAGCCCAGGGCTATGACGCGATCCTGTCTCTCTCCAGCGCAGACCGTGCGACCCAGATCGAAACCGCTGCGGCGAACAAGCTCTATTACGCAGTCGTTTCCGGCATGCTGGACGACGCCCAGTTCGAGCAGTACAAGAGCAACGAGTACTTCGTCGGTCAGGTCGGACCGAGCATGGACACTGAGTTTGAAGCAGGCTACGCGATGGGCAAGCACTTTGCCGATCAGGGCGTGAAGACCGTCGGCATCTACGGCGCGTTCATTCCGAACCCGATGCATGTGTATCGCACCGCGGGCGTTCTCGCTGGTCTCGGCTGCACCTACGGCGGCGCTTCCGATAAGGACGGCATTGCAGGTCAGCTCTTCGGCGACCAGGGTGTGGACATGAGCAAGGTTGCCTGCACGAACGTTCAGGTGATCGGCTACTTCCAGGGCTTCGGCGACACCACCTTTGACGAGCTGTTTGCGATCGTCGGTCAGACGCCCGATGCGTTCCTGTCCGTCGGTATGGCGACGACGTTCTTTGCAGACGCGCTGAACGGCGCAAAGATCCCGTATGCGGACATCGACTCCTTCACCACCGGTAACGCGGCGAACATGAAGGACGGCACGCTGGTCTATCTTGCGGGCAAGTACTCCTCCAGCATCGGCCCGATCTTTGCGGCGACGATGAACGCGGTCAAGGGCAACCCGATCCGTGACGAAAACGGCAACGCGATCTCGCTGAGCCAGAACTACCTCGTTGCAACTGACAGCGCGACGTTCGACAGCATCTTCAACGGCGACAAGGGCGACAACCCGATCTTCAACAAGGAAGCGCTGGACAAGGTGATCGGCAAGGTCTCCTACTCCGATTTCGCAGCGCTGGTCGCATCCAAGTAATTCATTCACGCATTCCCTCCCCGGCGGGGCAGCACCGCCTCGTCCGGGGAGAAACTAACCGGGAGGGATCCACTATGAAAACAAGTCGAAAAATCATCGGTACGCTCGCCATTCCGTGCATTGTCGCAGCGATCCTCTTGATTCTCTGCGCGATCGGCGGCAAGAGCATGATCGCGAACCGAACCGGCTTTAACTACTTCGTGCAGTATACCGCCATCGTGATGATCACGACCATGGCGCTGTCGGTCAATCTGAACAGCGGACGGTTTGATTTTTCGCTCGGCTCCATGGCGGTCCTCTCGTCGGTGCTTGCCGCAAAGGTGACACAACAGCTTCTGCACGGCGGCACGGGCAGCGCGATTGCAATGCTCGTTTTCGGGATCCTGTTCGGCGCAATATTAGGGCTTGCTTCCGGTGCGCTTTATGTGTCTTTGAAGATCCCCCCGATCATCACCTCTCTCGGCGTCACGCTGATCTACGAAGGCGTCACGTTCACCGTGACCTCCGGAAAATACGTGATGGACGAGGTACGCAATCCGTCTATGACTGCGTTTGCGGGCAACTGGTATTTCCCCGCAATCCTGATCGTTGTCGTTCTTGCGCTGATGATCTACCTGTTTGACCACACCCGTTTCGGCTATGACTATAAGGCGCTGCAAAGCGGACAGAAGGTTGCCGTCAACACCGGCATCCGCGAGGTTCCGAACGCGCTTCTCTGCTACGTCATCTGCGGCGCGCTGATGGGACTTGTGGGCTTTTTGAACGCGGCGCGCAGCTCGAATATCAACGGCGGCGCACTGAACTTCGGCTCCATCGGCATCATGTTCACCGCGTTTCTGCCGATGTTCATCGGCGGCTATATCGGAAGATTCAGTAATGACAAGCTCGGCTATTTCCTTGCCGCGGTCTGTATGTCCATGCTCAATTCCACGTTTGCCGCATTCTCCAACGAGATCAGCGCATCCATGCAGTCGATCATCAACGCGGTTCTGCTGGTCGTCTTTCTGATCTATCTCAACAACGAAGGCTTGCTGAAAAAACTGTTCAAGCCGATCAAAGCTTAATTTTGCAAATCAGCGGGCGATCGAGGGATCGCCCCTACTAATAAAGAGGTTATTATGATCGATCTCAAAGCAAAACCGTTTTTCCTCGACGATGCGTCCGTTGGGCTGGTGCAGGAAACCCTGAAGAATATGACGCTCGAAGAAAAGGCAGGACAGGTGTTCTGCCCGATGGGGCTGACTGCAGATCCGAGCGAACTTGTGCACCGGATCCAGGAAATCGGCGTCGGCGGCATCATGTACCGTCCCGATACCGCGAAAGCCATCCAAAGCGTTCACCGCACGGTGCAGTCCATGGCAAAGATCCCGCTGCTACTCGCGGCGAACACGGAGCACGGCGGCGACGGCATCGCCTACGAGGGTACCTCCTTCGGGCAGCCGATGGCGACCGCAGCGGCAAACGATCCCGTCTATGCGTACCGCATGGGTAAGGTCGCCTGTTCAGAGGGCGCGGCGCTCGGACTGAACTGGAGCTTTGCGCCGATCGTGGACATCAACTATGAGTTTCACAACCCGATCACCAATGTGCGCACCTTCGGAAGCGATCCAGATCGGGTCGTTGCCTGCGCCAAGGCGTTCATGCGCGGCGCAAAGGAAAGCGGCGTCGCCGTCGCGATCAAGCACTTCCCGGGCGACGGCGTGGACGAACGCGATCAGCACATCTTAACGAGCGTCAACACGCTGGATCGAACAGCGTGGGACGACAGCTACGGCAAAGTCTATCGTGCGCTGATCGACGAAGGAGCGCAATCCGTGATGGTCGGTCATATCGCGCTCCCAGCCTACGCGGACGAAGCGGAACGCTTTCTGCCGGCAAGCCTGTCGCGCTCGCTGCTTTCGGGCCTGCTTCGCGATTCGCTCGGCTTCAACGGACTTATCTGCACCGACGCGACGCCGATGGTCGGCTTTACCGCCGCCATGCCGCGCGAGCGCGCCGTTCCCACCGCGATCGAAGCCGGCGCGGATATGATCCTGTTCAACAAGGATCTCGACGAGGACTACGCGTATTTGCTGAACGGTATAAGAACGGGACTCTGTTCCGAAGCGCGGCTTGACGAAGCGGTCACGCGCATCCTTGCCTTAAAGGCGTCGCTTGGATTGTTTGCGAATCAAAAGACGAACACGCTGGTACCGGAGGCAAGCGAGACCGCGATCGTCGGATGCGAGCAGCATCGTGCATGGGCAAAGGAAACAGCGGACCGCGCGATCACGCTGGTCAAGGACACGCAAAAGCTTTTGCCGCTGTCGTCGAAGCGCTATCCGCGCGTCTATCTCAACGTCATTCAAAAGGATCCGAGCCCCGCGCATCCGGTTGTGCTGGCATGGAAGGAACTCTTTAGGCGCGAAGGTTTTTCGGTCACTGTGCGTGACCGCAGAGTCGGCATCACCGTGCAGGACATGGCGGACATTCCGAACCTGCCCCCGGAAAAACTTGCGCTGCTGCATGAAATGTACCGCAGTATTCGGGAAGTACACGAGGACTACGACCTGTATGTGTACATCTGCAACATGGAAAATGCGTCCAACAACACGACGCTGCGGCTGAACTGGAACGTGACATTCGGGCTCGGAGACGATGCGCCGTGGTTCGCGGCGGAGGTACCGACGCTGATGATCAGCACGGCATATCCGTATCACCTGTTCGACGCGCCGATGATCAAAACGTATATCAACGCATACGCTGGAACGCCGGATTTCCGAGAGGCTGTTATGGAAAAACTGATGGGTCGGAGCGCATTTTACGGCGTCAGCCCGATTGACCCGTTCTGCGGGAGGGAGGATACAAAATGGTAAGAGAATTCGATGCGATCATCTTTGATCTGGACGGTGTCATCTGCTATACGGACGAGTATCACTATCGTGCATGGAAGGCGATTGCGGACAACAACGGCATTCCGTTCGACCGCACCATCAACAACCGTCTGCGCGGCGTCAGCCGCATGGCGAGTCTGGAGATTATTCTGGAAAAAAGCGCATGTCCGTTTTCCGATGCAGAAAAGGAAGCGCTTGCGGCACAAAAGAACGAAATCTACAAACAGCTTTTGTCTGAAATGACGCCCGACGATCTGCCGAAAGAGGTCAAACGGACGCTTGACACGCTGCGAGAAAAACAGTATCTTCTTGCCATCGGGTCTTCTTCTAAAAATGCGCCTTTTATCTTGCAGCAGATTGGGTTAGGCGGATATTTCGATGCGGTGTCGGACGGAAACAACATTACGCATTCCAAGCCCGATCCGGAGGTCTTTTTGAAAGCGGCGCAGATGCTGAACGTTGCGCCTTCCCGCTGCCTTGTTGTTGAAGACGCGGTTTCTGGTGCGCAGGCGGCGCACGTGGGCGGCATGAAGGCTGCTTGTGTCGGGGACGCCTCGAACGAAGGCGCAGGCGATTGGAACTTACAGTCGGTAGAAGAATTGACGGAGATTTTGTAAACTATGATTCGTAATGCGCAATTTTTGAACACGGCGGAAGCGTTTAAGCCGATTCTGAACCGGCGAACGGTATCTGCACAGGTGCAAAAAAATACGCTCAAAGATGGCGATTCGCTCGTGCTCGACTTTCAAGAGCATCTGGTCGGCTTCGTCACGCTGTCCCTTTCCTTTGAGGGCAGTCACCCCGACGCGCCGGCTTGGATCGAATTGCAGTTTGCAGAGCGCAAACAGGAGTTTTCCGAGGATGTGCAAAGCTACAACGGCTGGGTCAGCAAAAGCTGGATCCAGCAGGAGCGCATCCATGTAGATACGTTTCCGAGCATCGTCAAACTCTCGCGCCGGTATGCGTTTCGCTATTTGAAGCTGACCGTTCTCGGGATCAGTTCAAAATATCGTCTCAAGGTGGAGGAAGCGCAGTGCGAAGCCGTTTCCTCTGCAAACGATGCGGATTTGAAACCCTATCAGACGCAGGACAGGGAACTCTCGACGATCGATCGCATCGCCTGCAGGACCTTGCACGACTGCATGCAGGATGTCTTCGAGGACGGTCCGAAGCGTGATCGACGGCTGTGGATCGGCGATCTTCGGCTGCAGGCGCTTGCAAACACGCAGACCTATCGCAGGTTCGACCTTGTCAGGCGCTGTCTCTATCTGTTTGCGGGCAGCACATTTGAAAACGGGCAGATCAGCGCGGCAATCTTTTCCGAACCGGAGATCGAAGCGGACGATACCGCCATGTTCGATTATTCGCTGTTGTTCGTGCCGGCGCTTCTGGATTATTACGAAGCAACAGGCGACCGGGATACGCTTTCGGAGCTTTGGCCCGTCGCGTATCGGCAGATCGAACTGGCGCAGGCTTCGTTCGATGCATCGGGTCTTGTGCGAGACAGCGATGTGCTCGGCTGGTGCTTTACGGACTGGAATTTGCAGCTGAACAAGCAGGCAAGCGCGCAGGGAACCTATTTGTACTGCCTGAAAGCGGCAAAGCAAATCGCAGAGACGCTTGAAGATACAAAGCTTGCCACGCAGATCGAGGCGGACTATGCACAAAAGCGTGACGCCGCGCTTCGGTATTTGTTCGACGCAAAGAAAGGTCTTTTTGTTTCCGGGAAAGCCCGTCAGGTCTCAATTGCCTCCCAGGTGTGGATGATCCTCGGCGGCGCGAGCACCAATGCGGAGATCCTGTTCCGCGCCGAAGATACAGACGGGGTGATCGGTATGGTGACGCCGTACATGTATCACCATTATGTGCAGGCGCTGATCGACACCGGCAGACGGGAGGATGCGCTGAACACGCTGCGCGCCTATTGGGGCGGCATGGCGAACGAAGGGGCCGACACCTTCTGGGAACTGTATAACCCCGAAAACCCGAACGAATCTCCCTACGGCGGCACGATCGTGCTGAGCTATTGCCACGCATGGAGCTGCGCCCCGGCTTATTTCTTGAGGAAGTATTATACAGAATGAAGCGTTATCTGGCCATCGACATCGGCGCGTCAAGCGGACGGCACATCGTGGGTTGGCGCGAGAACGGCGCGCTGCAGATAAAAGAGGTCTATCGCTTCCCGAACGGCGTGACAGAGATCAACGGTCATCTCTGTTGGGACGTCGAAGCGCTTGAAAAGCACGTCAAGGCAGGGATCGAAAAGGCACAGGCGGAGTACGAAATCGAATCGCTGTCGATCGATACCTGGGGTGTGGACTACGTGCTTATGCGCGGCGACGAAACGGTTTATCCCGTGTATGCCTATCGGGACGACCGCACGAAGGACGCGATCGACGCGGTGCACGCGCTCATGCCGTTTGCCGAGCTTTACCAGCGTACCGGCATTCAGTTTCAGCCGTTCAATACGGTCTATCAGCTCTTTGCGGACAAGGAAGCGGGACGGCTTGACGGCGCGACCGATTTTCTGATGATCCCGGAATATCTCATGTATCGGCTGTGCGGCGCGAAGTCGCATGAGTACACCAACGCCACCACCGGCGGCATGGTCAGCACGAAGACGGGGGAGTACGATCCTGCCATCATCGAAGCCATGGACCTGCCCCGACACCTGTTCCGCAAGCTACAGCAGCCGGGAACGGTCATCGGCAGCTATGAGGGGATCAAAGCGATGTTGTGCGCTACCCACGACACGGGCAGCGCGGTGGAGGGCATCCCCATGGAGGGAAATCACCCCTACATCTCCTCCGGCACATGGAGCCTTTTGGGCGTCAAGACGGAGAAGCCCATCACCGACGAAGCCTCCTGGGCTGCCAACTGGTCCAACGAGGGTGGCGTGGGCTACAACCGGTATCAGAAGAACATCATGGGCATGTGGCTCGTCAACCGACTGCGGGATGAGCTGTGCCCGGGCAAGCCGTGGAACGAGATCACCG
>JAEEGI010027270.1_pt1 | contig 10945 bp, 10 predicted proteins | sample 8958751 | NCBI WGS metagenome assembly JAEEGI01 (sample SAMN16246545, study PRJNA631951) | gut metagenome | biome: gut microbiome; feature: rumen; material: KS-attached | host: Bos | place: Iran: Karaj | collected 2018-10 | reverse complement strand
CTTCTCAACACCACCAGATGGGAAGAGGGACGCAAGGTGGGGGAAGAGAAGTTTGAGTATACCGGCAAATATCTTTCCGGCTCTGTAGCCTATGCAAACAGGACAGGAGAGAAGACCACAAAAAAATATGACAGCGCAGGCAACATCACATATCAGGAGGATGCTGTCGGAGCAGATGTTGTGCACAAGATGTTCTGCTTCTACGACAATGATTCCCACCTGATAGACAAGACCGATGTGCAGGACAACCTGATTGAGCGGAGCAAGTACAGATACCAGGGAGACAAGATGGTCCAGGAAGATCAGTATAAGAACGGAAAGCTTGTCCGGGTCATTGAATACGCTTCGGCAGAGAACTACACCGTGGACACCTACATAGACAATGTGCCGGTGCTCCGGAATTATTATATCAAGCACAGGAAAGTGAAAAAGGAAGAATGGGAAAAGCAAGGCATAGGTGGATAACCTTTCTCTCTTCCCGGTATCTGTGGGGAAGGGAGCGGGACAGCAAGAACGTGACTCAGATCCTGTCGGCCCTTGGTCTGGCTGCCGGTGTTCTTACTCTTATCACAGTCATATCTGTCATGAACGGCCTTCAGATGGGCTATATCTCCTCGATACTGGAGATAGGTTCCTACCATATCCGTATCGATGCCCAGGATGTCCCTGCCGAATTTGAGGATGCAGTCCGCCATGAGCGGGGAGTGAAGAGCTGCGTACGCTTTGCCGATATCCAGGTGCTTTCCCAGGGGTCTCTTTCCCGCATGAGCCCTATAAATGTGCGGTGTGTCGACCCAGATGCCGCCGTTGGGGATGCCGGTTTCATGCAGCATCTCAAGATAACCGGCGGCGCCTTCAGCCTTAAGGGAGAGAACAGTGTCATTCTGGGCAGCGAACTGGCCCGTTACCTGCGGCTTAAGGTGGGGGACAGCTTTGTTATAATGGCCATGTCGGGAGAATCCTTTAAAACCCTGAAGCCTAAGAACGTAGATTTCAAGGTGACAGGCATCTTCAAGACAGGCTACTACGAATATGACCGGAATCTTGCCATCATGTCCCTGGAGAGCGTTCCCATGCTTCAGAGCGGCCCACCTGATTTCAAGCTGGGAATCAAACTGAATAACCTGTACCGGGACAAGGCACTGGTGGAGCGGCTTTCCACCATCACCGGCGCCCAGGCAGTCTCCTGGCGTGATTATAACAAAGCCTTCTTCGGGGCTCTCCGCATGGAGAAATATGCCATGATGTTCCTGATCTGCCTTATCTTTGTGGTGATCGGAGTCAATATTTACAACTTCATGCGCCGCTCGGTATCCGAAAAGATCGAGGATATCGCAGTGCTCTATTCCCTGGGCATCCAGGAGAAGGATGTGCGGCGTATCTTTATCACGGAAGGGGCGTTCGTAGGCTTTTTCGGAGGCACTCTGGGGGTGGCCCTGGGGCTTCTGATCTCCATAAATCTGAATGCGATCTTTGCAATAGCAGGGAAGGTGGTCTCCTGGCCGGGGCAGGTCTTCTCCAGGCTCTTCGGCGGTCTGTTCGACTTTGCGGGAGTGCAGTTCCAGCTGTTCTCTCCGGCCTATTTCTACATACAGGAGGTGCCGGTCCAGGTTATGTTCAGCGAGGTTATGTTTGCATTTTTCTTTGCATTTTTTGCTGCATTGGTCTCTGCATATATGGCAGTCAAAAAGCTGGATGTGAAGAATCCGGCAACAGTTTTGAGGTGTGAATGATGGATATTCTGGAAGTCAAAAATCTGTATAAAAGCTATAAGAACGGCGATGAAAAGCTTCAGATAATCAAGGGGCTGGACTTCTCCTTGCCCAAGGGGAAACGGATGGTAATCACCGGAGAAAGCGGCTGCGGCAAGTCCACATTCCTGAACATAGTGGGTTCCCTGGATCAGTGCGACAGCGGTCAGATAATAGTGGACGGCACCGACATAACTCAGCTGGATGCCCAGGGGCTGTGCCAGTACCGGAACCGCACCATAGGCTTTGTATTCCAATTCCATTATCTTCTGAAGGAGCTTACAGCCCTTGAGAATGTGATGATTCCTGCCATGGTGGCTGGTCTTTCCAAGAAGGAGGCCTCAGAAAGGGCTGCAGAACTCCTGGAGAGCGTCAAGATGACCCACCGTAAGGACTTCTATCCATCCCGCCTTTCCGGCGGCGAGCGGCAGCGGGTGGCTGTGGCAAGGGCATTGGTGAACAATCCCGTACTGCTTCTGGCCGATGAGCCTACCGGAAACCTGGACCAGGACAACTCAAGGCTGGTGGAGAAACTGTTGTTCCAGATTGTGGAGGAGCGGAAGACATCCCTTATCCTGGTGACCCATGACCCCACAATCGCATCCCACGGGGATATAAAAGTAAAGCTTGAGAAGGGGAAATTCGTCACAATATGATCCGGCGGTTCTCCCTCTTCTTTGCATTCAAAACTCTCTTCAGCAAGAGCGGTTCCGGAGCTTTACGGCATATCCGGGGAGCTATAATCGGGGCAGCCATAAGCATTATCCCTCTGGTAGTGGTGCTGGAGATCTCTGACGGCATGATGCAGGGAATTGTGGACCGTTATATGGAGATAAGCAGCTTCCACATGCAGGTGACTCTGGCAGATTCCGAAGCAGTTGAGAAAGAGGAGGAGCTCCTTGAGAAAATAGGCAATATAGAGGGGGTTACCTATGCCTTCCCTTACACTCAGGGAGGGGGAATACTCTATGGAGAGAAAGGGCGGACAGGCATAACGGTCCGGGGTATTCCCGACACTCTCTTCAAGGAGGATGAGGGCTTCCGCCGGTACATCACTGTCAAGGAAGGGGAGTTTGACCTGTCGGAGCCTGACAGCCTTATAATAAGCACCGAGACTGCCCAGCGGCTCAAGGCCGGTGTGGGGGAGGAGATAAAGCTCCTGACCGCCAAGGTTATACCTGGCCGCCCTATGCTGCTCCGTCCAACCCGGTTTAAAGTAAAGGGAATATACAGCTCAGGGTATCAGGAGCTGGATATGCTTTCGGCATTCATCACCCAGGAGTATGGAGAGCGTCTTTTCAAGGATGACTCCAGCCGGATGATAGGTGTCAAAGTGGCCAGTCCCCACACAGGAGAGCTCTTTGCTGCTGCCGACGAGATACGGTACCTTTCCGACGGCATCCGGGTGGCTACCTGGGATGTGCTCAACGACAGCCTGGTAGCATCCCTAAATACCACAAAGAAGTTCCTGGTCTTCATTATGATTCTTATCATGGGAGTGGCATCGGTGAATATCTCGTCATCTATGATAATGATGGTTATCTCCAAACGGCAGGACATAGCCCTGCTCAAGAGTGCCGGAGCCTCTGACAGGGATGTATCCAGCATCTTCGTCCTCACCGGGCTTTTCATCGGCATCTGCGCCGCCGCTCTGGGTACTGCCTTCGGTATAGCGGCTGCCATCAACATAAACGAGATCATCGATTTTATAAGTGCAGTGCTCCACTTCGACCTGTTCGACGCCGACTACTACCTGGAGAAGATACCGGTGGAGCTGAGCCTGTATAAGCTGTCAGGGGCGGCGGCCCTGGCTGTGCTTTTTGCCGTGGTTGCATCCTGGCTCCCGGCACGGCGGGCAGGACGCATCAATCCGGTTGAGATATTCAGAAAGCATTAATAAGGAGGAATATATGCCATACATTGCAATCAAAGCCTATCCAAAGGATAAGGAGATCAAGAAGAGAGTAGCAGAAAGGATCAACCAGGTGTTCCTGGAGGAGTGGGGCTGCCCGCCTCAGGCTATCTCCATCTCTTTCGAGGAGGTTGCTCCGGAGAAGTGGGAGGATACTGTCCACAAGCCAGAGATCCTGACCAAGACAGACAAGATGTTTATTCTGGACGGCCAGAAGAAGTTCTGATCATACTTTAGGATAAAAAAAAGGTGCTGCCTTTTACAGCAGCACCATATTCAGTCGGGCTGACCGAACTCGAATCGGTGACCCCAAGTCCCCCAGACTTGTACGCTAACCAACTGCGCTACAGCCCGATGTTTACTCTATTATAACCTTATCTTTCCTCAGGTGCCATAGGGAAGCCCTGGACCAGCTCGTCGCTCAGCGCCTCCTTGATGTCGGTCACCTTCACATCGAAGAAAAGGGCCTTTCCTGCCAGCGGATGGTTGGCATCCACAGTGACACCGTCCTTGTCCACTTTGATAACGGTAAGAATATAAGGAACATCATCAATGGCAGTCTCGAACTCCATTCCCACCTTCACATCCTTCTGGACCTCGTTCAGCTCCTCATCATCTCCCATCTTGCTCAGGAAGTTCTCCTTGGGCAGTGTGAAGACCATGTTCTCGTCCCTGAGTCCGTATCCCTTCTCGGGTGGTACTGCGACAGAAAGGGTGTCGCCAACCTTCTTTCCCTCCAGGGCCTCTTCCAGACCTTTAACTATATTCTTAAATCCGTGGAGGTATGTCAATGTGTTCTTCTCCTCAAGGACCTTTCCATGCTCATCCTTGAGTGTGTATTCAATTGTAACAATCTTCTTGCGTTCTACAATGGGTGTCTTCTCTTTAGCCATCACTTTCTCCTGAGTGCCATGGTGCAAATTTTCTCACATAGCTGTCCAAAGGACATTCCAACAGCTTTTGCCGATTTTGGCAAGAGGCTTGCGCTGGTCATTCCCGGCAATGTGTTGATTTCCAGCACAAACAGGTTGTCGTCCTTGTCCAGCCGGAAGTCCACACGGCAGTAGCTTTCTATCTTTGCAGCCTTTGCCGCATCCAGTGCAATCTGCCTCATCCTGTCCGACAGCTCCTTGCTTATAGGGGCAGGGAAAATCTCCTCGGATCCTCCGGGCATATATTTGCTCTGATAGTCGAAAATCTCCGACAGCTTTGGGATGATCTCGCCGGCAGCCAGGGCCTGGCCGTCCAGAACACCCACGGTGAACTCCCGTCCAGGGATGAACTGCTCCAGCATCACCTCGTTATCATAAGTATAAGCAGTTTCCACCGCTTTGTCAAAATCCTTGATATCCTTGACCACAGTAAGGCCTACAGTGGAGCCTTCCTTATTAGGCTTTACAACCAGGGGCAATCCCAGTTCGGCAACTGCTTTCTCTGCGGTCACAGGCATCATCATCCATTTCGGAGTGGGGACACCGTTGCGTACAAACAGGGTCTTGGTTATATCCTTGTCCATGCAGCAAGCGCTGGAGGTATGGTTGGGGCCGGTGTAGGGTATTCCCATTATGTCCAGAAAGCCCTGCATCATGCCATTCTCGCCGTTTCCGCCGTGGAGCGCCAGGAAACATACTTCCCTGTCCTCAAGAGCACCGTTCTGGATCAGTGGCAGCAGGCCGTTCTTCATCATTTTAAGGCCGTTTATATCCGGTGGCAGCGGCTTTATGCTGTTGTTCATGAACGCAGCCTCATCCTCCGGTTTAATCAGTCCCATGGCTGTATCTATGGCTATTACATCATGCCCCAGTTCCTTAAGTGCCTTGTAAACCTGTGATGCGCTGGAAATGGACACATCACGCTCTGAGCTCTGTCCGCCGAAAAGTACAGCTATCTTCATATTATTCCTCCATCATCTTTATCGGCAATAAATAGAGTATATATAACATTAAGTTATTTTTATTGAATAAGAGCCATTTTTTTGGTAGTATGGCATTATAAAAAATCATTGAATCGAGGTATCTATGGCAGTTTCATCTCAGATTGTAGAATCCATGAAGAATTCATCCTGGATCCGCAAGATGTTTGAGGCAGGTGCAGAGCTTGCCGCAAAGTATGGGGCAGAGAATGTCTTTGACTTTACTCTTGGAAACCCTAATATCGAACCCCCTGCAGAGTTTGAGCAGATTCTCATCGACTATATAAAATCCCCGGCCAAGGGAAAATATGGCTATATGGCCAACGCTGGCTACCTGGATGTGCGCCAGAAAGTGGCAGACTATGTGGGAAGCATCGAGAAGGTTAAGATTCCGGCTAAGAACGTTATCATGTCCTGCGGCGCCGCAGGCGGTATGAACTCTGTCCTCAAGACTATCCTTAACCCAGGGGACAACGTGGTGGTGAGCGCACCTTTCTTCGCAGAGTACACCGCTTATGCCGCAAACCATGGGGGAAAGCTCATTGCAGTGCCATGCAAGGATGACCTGGACCTGAACCTGGAGGGGCTGGAGAAGGCTATCGACAAGCATACCACTGCTATGATCATCAACTCACCTAACAACCCGTCGGGCCGGGTATATCCACAGGCGACCATCAACAAACTGGCAGAGCTTCTCCGCAGGAAGAGCGTGGAGAATTCCCGGGCCATCTATCTTATCAGCGATGAGCCGTACAAGAAGATAATCTTCGACGGCAACACAGTGCCAGGCACATTCGCCGCCTACGAGAACTCAATAATCAGCACATCCTTCTCAAAGGACCTCTCTATTCCGGGCCAGCGGATCGGTTACGTGGTTGTAAGCCCTAAGGCCGAGGATGTAGGTCTGCTGATTGACGGAATCGTGCTGTGCACCAGAGTGCTGGGCTATGTGAACGCACCTGCTGTTATGCAGAAGGTGGTGGCCGAGATGCTTGGAAAGAGCGTGGATATCAGCTTCTACGAGAAGAAGAGGAACCGCATCTGCGAAATTCTTGGCAACATCGGCTATGAGTTCGTAAAGCCGGAAGGGGCATTCTATCTGTTCCCCAAGGCACCGGGCGGAGACGACCTGAAGGCTGTGGACACACTGCAGAAGGAGAACGTGCTGGTGGTTCCAGGCCGCGGCTTCGGCGCACCTGGCTACTTCCGCATCGCATTCTGTGTGGCAGATTCTGTAATCGAAGGCTCTGCAAAGGGCTTTGAAAGAGCATATAAGGCTTTGACAAAATAATTGTGAGCATAAAGGAGATATGAAAATGTCTGAACTTGTATTATTGGGAGATGAGGCAGTTGCTTTGGGAGCGCTCCACGCCGGACTTTCCGGTGCTTATGGATATCCCGGCACACCATCATCTGAAATCCTTGAATATCTTATAAACGAGGCAGAGAAGACAAAGGCATTCAGAGCCACCTGGAGCAGCAACGAGAAGACTGCTTACGAAGAGGCACTGGGAACATCCTTTGCAGGAAAGCGGGCCATTGTGACCATGAAGCATGTGGGACTCAACGTGGCTGCTGACCCATTCATGAACTCTGCTCTCCTTAAAATCAACGGCGGTCTGGTCATTGTAGTTGCAGACGACCCGGGTATGCACTCCTCCCAGGGAGAGCAGGATTCCCGTTTCTTCGCAGACTTTGCCAAGGTTCCATGCTTCGAGCCTACCAACCAGCAGGAAGCCTACGAGATGACAAGAGAGGCCTTCGACCTTTCAGAAAAATGGAAGGTTCCGGTGCTTATCAGGATGGTGACCAGACTGGCTCACTCAAGAGCTGTGATCAAGCCATGGGATAAGATCAGACCACAGAACCCTGTGAAGAAGACCGAGGACACAAGAGGCTGGAGACTGCTTCCTGCAATCGCACAGAAGCTGTGGATCGACCTTCTGGAGACCAACAAGGAGTTTGCATCTTATTCCGAGAAAACTCCATTCAACACCCTGACCATCAACCCTGACTATAAGAAGGTGGGAATCATCACCACAGGTCTGGGCAAGAACTACTTCAACGAGAATGTGGCAGATATGGGTGTAAAGCCATCCCACCTGCACATCGGCTTCTATCCTGCACCTGTGGAGAAAATCCGCAAGCTGGCAGAGAGTGTAGATAAAATTCTTGTTATCGAGGAGGGCTATCCTGTAATCGAGACCAAGCTCCGTGGTATCCTGCCTCAGAATATCACCATCGAGGGCAAGCTGGACGGCAAGGTTCCAATGACAGGCGAACTGGATCCAGACGTGGTAAGACCAGCCCTTGGCCTTGAGAAGATTGCAACCAAGAAGGTGGAAGGTCTCCCGGGACGGCCGCCACAGCTGTGTCAGGGCTGCCCACATGTGGACACCTACGAGGCTATCAACATGGCTGTAAAGGATTATCCCCAGCACATTGTGGCTTCCGACATCGGCTGCTACTCACTGGGTGCTCTGCCGCCATACAACGCAATCGAGACCATCATCTGCATGGGAGCTTCCATCGGAACAGCCCAGGGAGCTGCAGAGGCAGGACTTAAACCTGCACTGGCAGTGATCGGCGACAGCACATTCTATCACTCCGGTCTTACAGGCCTTGTGAATGCAGTTGCCGCCAATGCACCTATCACCCTGATCATCCTGGACAACTCCACAGTAGCTATGACAGGCGGTCAGGCAACAATCCTGCCATCTAGCAAGCTTTATCCGCTGGTTATCGGCCTTGGTGCAGATCCTGAGCATGTAAAGACAATCGTGCCTGTAAAGAAGAACCTGGAGGAGAATGCTGCCATCATCAAGAAGGAGATGGAGTACGACGGACTTTCAGTTATCATCTCTGTCCGGGAATGTCTGGAAGAGGCTAAGCGGCGCATCAAGAGGGAGGCTCTGAAAAAATGAAATACGATATTATTCTTGCAGGTGTAGGCGGACAGGGCGTTCTTTCCCTGGCTGCAATCATTGCCAAGGGTGCTATGAAGGATGGTCTTCAGGTGCGTCAGTCCGAGGTTCATGGAATGTCCCAGCGGGGCGGAGCAGTAATGTCCCACCTGCGGCTTTCTGATGCCAATATTTCAAGCGACCTGGTGCGGAAGGGCACAGCCAACCTGATTCTGGGCATGGAGCCTATGGAAGTGCTCCGCTACTCAGAGTTCCTGGCTCCCGACGGTGTCATCATCACAGCGAAAGAGCCTTTCATCAACATCCCTAACTATCCGGAGATCCAGGGCGTATACGACAAGGTGAACGCATTCAAGGGATCCCGGCTGGTTGAGTCTGTTGCTCTGGCCAAGGAGGCTGGCAACGCACGGGCTGTGAACATGGTTGTAATCGGTGCTGCCGCATCGGTACTGCCGGTGAAAGCCGAATCCCTGAAGGCTGCCATCAGCGAGCTGTTTGCAGCCAAGGGTGCTGACACAGTTGCCAAGAACCTCAAGGCCTTTGATTTGGGATTAGGAAAATAAAAGATTTATGGCAGAGGTAAGTGTACTAAGAGAGAAAATCCGCGCTGTTCTCCCGGATATCAGGAGCCTGAAGCATCAGTTGCATCAGATTCCCGAGATTGCATTCAAGGAGTACAAGACCTCTGCCAAAATCCGAGAATACTTAGAGAAACTGGGGCTGCCGATCCTTCCCACAACGCTGGGAACCGATGTGACAGCCCTGCTTGTGGGAGAACAGCCCGGTCCCACAGTGCTGGTGCGCTCTGACATAGACGCGCTGCCCATAGAGGAGGGCACAGGCTTGCCCTACGCCTCCACGCACCCCGGCTTTTCCCACGCCTGCGGGCACGACGGCCACATGGCCACAGTATTGGGGGTGGCCACAGTACTTTCCCAGATGCGGGACCAGATAAAAGGCACCGTTCGGTTCCTTTTTCAGCCCGCAGAGGAGAGTGACGCCGGGGCCAAATCCCTGGTGGAGGCTGGCTATCTGGAGCAGGAGCCAAGGCCGGAAGAGGCCTTTTCTTTTCATGGGTGGCCCGGCGTCTCCTTCGGCACCGTGGAGTGCTGCGTGGGGCCAATCATGGCCAACACTGACGACTTTGAGATAACTATAACAGGAGGGGGCGGCCACGGTGCCATGCCTGAAAAAGCCGTGGACCTGGTGGAGGCGGCATCCCACTTTATCCTGGATATGAAGCAGGCAACAGCCCAGCTGAGCACACCAGCCGACCCGGCCATCATCTCGGTGTGCGCTGCAACAGGCGGCAGCACCTTCAATGTGTTCCCCGAGAAGGTAGTGCTCAAGGGTACATCCCGCTACCTGAGCGAAGACACTGGGAACAAAATTAAGAAAGCGATGAGGGAGTCGCTGGACAAGCGCATCCTTCCCCTCGGCGCAAAGTACACAATAGCCACACCCAAGCCCGACTACGTGTCGGTGGACAACGACAAGGCCCTATACGACAGGGCTGCCGCCGTTGCTGCCAAGTACCTGGGTGCCGACAAATTGGCCGGAGACGGAGCCTGCTCCATGTGCGGCGACGACTTCGGTTTTATAACAAAGAAAGTAAAGAGCCTCTACTTCCATCTGGGCATGGGGGTGGAGAGTCCGTCACTCCATAATCCCGCCTACATCTTCAAGGACGAGGCCTTGGAAAGTGCCATCCTGATGATGTGCGGCCTGGTGCTGGAGCGGTGAATGAATATGCAAAAAAGGAGCAGAATATAAATGAAGCGGAACGATATCGAGAAAGTGCTTATCATCGGATCTGGCCCGATTGTCATCGGCCAGGCATGCGAGTTCGACTACTCCGGCACCCAGGCCTGCAAGGCGCTGCGGGAGCAGGGGTACAAAATAGTGCTGGTAAACAGCAATCCAGCCACCATCATGACCGACCCGGTCATGGCCGATGCAACGTATATCGAGCCGCTGAATGTGGAGCGCCTTGCCCAGATCATCGACAAGGAGCGGCCCGACGCACTGCTGCCTAACCTGGGCGGCCAGACCGGACTTAACCTGGCCTGTGAGCTCAACAAGGCAGGCGTCCTTGACAAGTACGGCGTAAAAGTAATCGGCGTAAACCTGGACGCAATAGAGCGGGGCGAGGACCGTGAGATATTCAAGGATACAATGAAGCAGCTGGGCATCGAGACCCCGCGCTCCGGCATCTGCCACACTGTGGCCGAGGCTGAGGCTATCGCTGCCGACATCGGCTTCCCTGTAGTAGTCCGCCCCGCATACACCATGGGCGGTCAGGGTGGTGGCTTCTGCTACAACGTGGAGGAGCTTCAGACAATCACCCGGAACGGCCTTGAGCTTTCCCTGACTCACCAGTGCCTCATCGAGGAATCAATTCTGGTCTGGAAAGAGCTGGAGGTGGAGGTAGTCCGTGACTCCAAGA
>JAEEGI010027269.1_pt1 | contig 10945 bp, 10 predicted proteins | sample 8958751 | NCBI WGS metagenome assembly JAEEGI01 (sample SAMN16246545, study PRJNA631951) | gut metagenome | biome: gut microbiome; feature: rumen; material: KS-attached | host: Bos | place: Iran: Karaj | collected 2018-10 | reverse complement strand
GCTCAGAATATGCGGCCTGCCACAGGAGGTAATTGCTGATCCTCTGCTCTCCGGAGGTACGGATGACAAGGTCCGGATCAGGGACTCCGACTGTAACGAGGAGGTCTCCGAATTCCGCGGCGTCCACATTCTCAAGCCCGGAAGGGTCGGAAGCATATTTCACCGCAAGTTTCCTGGCGGCCTGCAGGATATCCCATTTGCCGCTGTAACTCAGGAAGACGATGAGGTCGAGCACCGGTTCCTTGCCGGGTTCCGGAGCGGTCCTTTCCTCCGCCTTGTGAATCGACTCCCGGAGCTTCGGAGAAAGCCTCTCCATATTCCCGAGGACACGGAACCTGACGCCCTGCTTATTCAAAGCCTCGATCTCATCGGCTATAGCCTTGAACATCAAGCCCATAAGGGTATCCACCTCGGATTCGGGACGTCCCCAGTTCTCCTCGGAAAAGGCGAAGAGGGAAAGATATCTCACCCCCGTTTCCACCGCAGCCTCCACACAGGCGCGGACGCTTTCGACTCCATGGGAATGACCATAGACCCTTTCGTGTCCTCTCTGCTGAGCCCATCTCCCGTTTCCGTCCATGATTATGGACACATGAACCGGGACCTTGACTGTTTCTTCCATATTCCTAAACTTGTTCTCCACCATTCCGGATATCTTCTCCCCAGAACAGTTTTGTCGTGAGTGCCTTGATGAAACTGGATTTTTCAAGACGAACTCTTTTCAGCGAAAATTGTGCCACCTTGACATCGATGACCGCATCGGACGACAGGACCAGATTGCGGTTGTCCATCGACATCGTGACCTTTTCGTCACGGGACCGCATGGATATCCGGATCTTCGTGGTGTCGGGCACCACGAGCGGACGGACATTGAGGTTGTGCGGTGCTATGGGGGCTATGATGAGAACCTTTGAATCAGGGACGCAAATGGGGCCTCCCACACTCAACGAATACGCAGTGGAACCGGAGCTGGTCGAGACCAGGAGTCCGTCGGCCCAATATGTCGGCAGAGGGTTGCCGTCTATCGCAACGTCTATCCCGAGTATGGAAGCTCCACAACGGAGGACAGAAATCTCGTTGAGGGTATATGGCCAGAAGGAAGTCTCGGAACCGATTATCCCCCCTTCGACTCCCGTTTCGAGGAGTTCCCTGTCCTCAAGGGTATAGGAACCCTCCAGAAGGGCTTCGCATGCTTCCTCGGGACTGTATTCGGAAAGGAATCCTACACGGCCGAGATTTATTCCTAGTACCGGGATACCGGACATCCCGACCCGTTTCGAAGCCGACAGGAAAGTTCCGTCACCTCCGACGCTCATGACCATGTCAGTGTTCTCGCGGATATCTTCTCCGGAATGGATGTCGTAGAACTCGAAAGGACCTTCCTTCAACCGTCCGACCATGGAGAGGAACCTCGGATTCGAGGATGTGTTCCTATCCCTGGAATATACTGCTATCTTCATCTGGGCACGATAATGTTCAATTTTCAAAATTAGCACATTTCTGATAAAATCTGAACAGAAATCACTACTTTTGTCCCGTTGTACATTAATAATAAATGGGAATGACAAGGCTCAGCGTCAACATAAACAAGATAGCGACCATCCGCAACGCGCGTGGAGGCAATATGCCCGATGTGGAAAAGGCAGCGGTGGATTGCGAGAGGTTCGGAGCACAGGGCATAACCGTCCATCCGAGGCCCGACGAGAGGCATATCAGGTATTCCGACGTAAGGGCCATCAGGCCTACCGTAAAGACCGAATTCAACATTGAAGGCAACCCCATTCCGAGTTTCATCGACTTGGTGATGGAAGTGGTTCCGGACCAGGTCACCCTGGTACCCGACGCACACGATGCCATCACCTCCAACCAGGGATGGAACACCTTGGAAAACAGGGAATTCCTTACGGATATCTGCGCACGGTTCAAGTCCAGGGGTATCCGTACATCCATATTCATAGATCCCGATCCGATTATGGCGGAGGGAGCCAAAGCCTGCGGCTGCGACAGGGTCGAACTCTACACCGCGGATTATGCCGCACAGTTTCCGCTTGGTCCGGAAAAGGCAATCGAGCCATATCTGCGCACTGCGGAAAGGGTGAGGGAGATAGGTCTCGGACTCAATGCCGGGCACGCTCTCAACCTCGACAACCTCGGTTATTTCATAAGGACCATTCCCTGGACCGACGAAGTCTCCATAGGTCATGCGATCATATGCGATGCCCTCTACATGGGCCTGGAGGCGACAATACAGGCCTATCTTTCGGAGATTAAGAATTTTTGATTACTTTTGTATTCTGGAATATTATTAAAGATTAAATAAGATGAAACAAACTCCATTGATTCTCAGCATTCTGGCCCTCGTGGCTGTAGCAGCTCTAGGAATTTTCCAGCTGACCGGAGACGGCAACGGCAAGAAGAAAGTCACCTCCGGTGAGGCCGTCGAAGCAGCAGCAAAGGAAGGCGCAATCGTATGGTACGACCTTGACAGGGTCCTGAACGAATACGACATGGCCAACGATCTCAGGTCCGTCTTCGAGACCAAGGCCCAGAGCATCCAGGAAGAAATCACCCGCAGGGGCAACAAGCTCCAGAGCGACGCCAACAAGTTCCAGAGCGATCTCGACAAGGGTATCCTCGTACGTTCCGTCGCAGAGCAGAGGAGCCAGAAACTCCAGCAGCAGCAGGCCAACTTCAACAACTATGCAGGCCAGAAGCAGCAGGAGATCGCCGAGGAGCAGCAGGTCATGATGAACAAGATCGCCGACGCGATCAAGACCTATATCGACAAGTTCAACGAGGAGCACAAGTATGCCATGATCATCGCGACCCAGGGAGACCTTCTTCCCTCTCCGGTCGCCTATGGCGATCCTGACCTCGACATCACCGATGCCCTGCTCGCCGGCCTCAACAGCGAATATGTGAACAACAAGGGCAAGGAGACCGAAGACACCGCAACAACTACCAAAGAGTAACTTGAGAATCGCTCTCCTATCGTGTTTCTACCCTTTCAGAGGAGGGATTTCTCAGTTCAACGCAAGTCTCTACTTGGAACTGGGAAAGGAAAACACGGTCAAGGCATTCAATTTCAAGCGACAGTATCCTGACTTCCTGTTTCCCGGGAAGACCCAGTACGTCACAAAGGACGATGACGCCGTACCCATCGAGAGCGATGCTCTCCTGGATACGGCGAATCCGTTCACTTACGGGAAAACCTACCGTGCGATAAGGGACTGGAAACCGGACCTGGTGGTAATAAGCTACTGGATGTCCTGGTTCGCCCCATCGCTGGGCTATATTGCGAGGAGGCTCAAGAAGCATTGCAAGGTGGTTTCCATCCTTCACAATGTAATTCCCCACGAACCCAGGTTCTTCGATGCACCGCTCACCAGGTATTTCCTCTCCGGCTGCACCGGAAACGTGACCCTCTGCGACGAAGTGTCGGATGACCTTGAGAGACTCAAGCCCAAATCTGCGAAGATCACACTGTTCCACCCCGTCTACGCCCATTTCGGAGAAAGGATTCCCCGGGAAGAGGCCGAAGCAAGGCTGGGACTTGAACCGGGCAGGAAGAATCTCCTGTTCTTCGGACTCATCAGGGAATACAAAGGCCTCGACATACTCCTGCACGCTTTCGGAAAACTGGACGACAGTTATACCCTCATAGTTGCCGGTGAACCATACGGATCGTTCGTCAAATACGAAGAGATCATCAATTCCTCTCCTGCAAAGGGCAGGATCAAGCTGTTCACCAAATACATCAAGGATTCCGAGGTCAAGGATTATTTCTCAGCCGCCGACCTCGCCGTCCTTCCCTACAGGTCCGCCACACAGAGCGGCATCAGCGCGATTTCCTGGCACTTCGAGGTACCGATGGTCGTAACGGATGTCGGTGGCCTTAGGCAATCCATTGGTGAAAGCGGCACAGGGCTTGTAGCCGAGAAGGCTGACCCTGACTGCATCGCCGCCGAGATCCGCAAGTACTTCTCCGACGCCAATCTCAGGACCCTATGCATCAATTCGATCAGGGCCGAGAAGGAAAGGCTTTCCTGGAAAACCTTCAGCAAACGGTTGATAGATTTCGCCGACAATTTGTACAAGATCCAATGAACAGAACCCTAATCCATATCCTGGCAGCCCTGTGTCTCACCGCTTCCCTTCCGACTGGGGTCGCGGCCCAGGATTACGTGGCTCCGCCGGTGACAGTATCCAAGGAAAAAGTGCGTTCCGGAGGGAACGTCTACTATTCCCACGTTGTGCTGGAGCGTCAGACCCTGTATTCGATCAGCAAGGCCTACGGGGTCACCATCGAGGAGATTTACGAGTCCAACCCCACCCTCAGGCTCGAAACGGATGGGCTGAAGAAGAACCAGATCCTGATGATTCCCGTCAGGGAAATACCTCAGGCTGACAAGGCCGGGAATGCTGTGGAGGCCGGCGATGCAGCCGCCCCTCAGGAGCCAAAGACGGTCGTCGAGAAGAAGGCTCCCGTCAACGGCCCGGATGACTTCTTCATCCACAAGGTGAAATGGTTCGAGGACCTCGAAACCATAGCGAAGAAATACAACGTCTCGAAGGAGGCTATCCTGAATATCAACGGGATGACTTCCGACAAGATCAAGCGCAGGCAGGAGCTGAAGATTCCATACCATCCGGAGATCTGGGAAGGACGTACGACAGTCCAGGAGCCGGAAAAGGCCGAAGAGGTGGTCGGGTTCAATCCCACCGAAGAGGACCAGCCCGATACCACGGCAAAGGAAAAGAAAGGGATAGACGACATATTCGACGACCTGTTCGTAAGGGAGGGCAAGCACGACGTCAGCATCTCGATGCTGATCCCGTTCTCCTCTCCGAGGGCCGGAGACCGCGTCTCCTTCATGGATATGTACTGCGGTTCCCTGCTTGCAGCCCGCAGCATGGGACGGGATGGTACCAACCTGGACATACATACTTTCGACGTTTCAGGAGGAGCAATGCCCGTAACATATGAAAGGTTCGCCCAAAGCGATTTCGCCATCGGTCCGGTTTCACGCAACGACATCAAGAAGGCCGCTGCGGTCGCCGATGAGTCCACATGGATCGTATCCCCTCTCGACATGCAGGTGGAATCCCTTGCCGACACGCTCAGGAACCTGATCCAGGCACCGACCCCCACATCAGTCCAGATCAAGGACATGGTCAAGTGGATCAAAGCTGACATGCGTTCCGGAGACAAGGTGATAGTCGTCACTCCGACCAATCCCGCATCCGCCTACAGGGACATGGTGGAGAAAGAGATGAGCGCGGCTGGCCTGCCCCACTCTACCACCACGCTCGGCTCGGTTTCCGCCCTCATGACCTCGAGCGGCAGCAACAGGATAGTACTTGCATGCGACTTCACGGACAAGAGCACGGTCTTCCTCATCGAAGCGGTCAGGAACCTGTATATGATGGCCAGCAGGAGGTCAGGAATAATCCTGTACAGCACCTCCAGGATCCGCACTTACGACCAGATCGACGTCGAGCAGCTGCACAGGCTCAACCTGCACGCAAGCGTGACTTATTTCGTGGATTATTCCTCCAAGGAAGTACGAGACTTCCTCCTCCAGTACAGGGCCCTGTTCAATACCGAGCCCAGCCGTTCGGCTTATTCCGGATATGACCTGGTGAAGTATTTCTCGACCCTGGCCGCCAAGTATGGCAAGAAATGGCCGCGAGCCCTCGACAAAGTGGAATTCACGGGGCTCCAGAGCGACTTCAAGCTCGAGAGGACTCCGGGAGGAGGGTTCGTCAACAATGCTGTACGCAGGATAGTGTACAATCCCGATTATTCGGTGACACTAGTCAGATAGAAGCGCTTTTGCATTCTCTACAGCGGCGGCCGAGACACGGCTGCCGCTTAACATTCTGGCGAGTTCCATCACTCTCTCCTCCCCTTCAAGGGGACGGATGGTCGTGACGGCATCAGTGCCGTCGAATTCCTTCTCAACCAGATAATGGACGTCTCCCTTGGCCGCCACCTGCGGCAGATGGGTGATAGCGAATACCTGCATGTCCTCTCCCATCGAACATATCATCCTGCCCATCTTGTCGGCTGCGCTGCCTGACACTCCGGAATCGATTTCATCGAATATGAGAGTAGGCATATTCACGAAACGGGCCATCATCGCCTTGAGGCAGAGCATCAGCCTGGACAGTTCTCCGCCTGAAGCGCATTTCGCCACATCGGTCAGGTTGCCTCCGGACGCGGAAAAGAGGAAATGCACCTCGTCGGTACCTGTCACAGATGCAGGGACATCGGACAGCTCCACTTTGAAAGAAGCCCTTTCCAGTTCAAGGGAATGCAGGTCCGAAAGGACCGACTGGGAGAATTTATCACAGGAGGCATTCCTGGACTCGTGGAGACGCCTGCATATGGACTCCAGGGTCTTGCCTTCCGACTTGACCGCCTTTTCCAGTTCTTCGCGGCGGCCTTCGAGCGCCTCTGAATCGAACAGGCTGTCGGAAAGGGAGTCCCTGACCGCCATGAGTTCGCCGACGGAGGAAACCGAATATTTCTTCATCAGGTCGTAAAGCAACGACATACGGTTCTCGACGGCTTCCAGCCTGTCCTGGGAAAGTTCTGTCCTTGAATTGATCGAAGAGACCTCCTCCAGGATGTCCTTCAGTTCCGTCCTTGAAGATTCCAGCCTCTCGGCGAGTTCCAGAGACGACGGCAGGTACCTTCCTGCCTTTTCAAGCATCTTGCGGGCTTCCTTGAGTTCAAGGGACCCCAATATCTCTTCCACCCCGCAGAGATTCTCCTTTATGGTTTCCGCGTTGGCCAGTTGCTTCTGCTCGGCCTCCAGGGCCTCCAGTTCCCCTTCCTGAAGCCTGGCGTCTTCAAGACGCTGCCATCTGGCCTGCACGTAGTCCCTTTCCTCGGCTATCCTTTCCAGCTTCCCGGATACTTCTGCCAATTCTTTCTCGAGGGACTTGAGACGTCGGTAGGATCCTGAGCAATCCGCGAGCAGTGACTCGTTCCCGCAGAAATGGTCGAGCATCTCGAGTTGGAAGGAACGGTCTGACAGCATCAGCGTCTGGTGCTGGGAATGGATGTCCACGAGCCTTGAGGATATGCTCTGGAGCAGCTGTACATTGACCGGGGAATCGTTGATGAACGAACGGGAACGGCCGGTCCTGGCCACGACGCGACGGATTATCAGCTCTCCGTCGGCAAAGTCGATGTCATTGTCATCGAGTATTCCCTTCAGTACCTGATCGGAACCGGGAATGCCGAAGACAGCCTCGACCACACAGTTCTCGGCGCCTCCTCCGATCACAGAGGCATCGGCCTTCGAGCCGAGAAGGAGGGACAGGGCCCCAAGCAGGATGGACTTACCAGCTCCGGTCTGACCGGTAATAATGACTAGACCCTCCGGAAATTCGACATCCAGAGAGTCTATCAATACGTAATTCCTGATCTGTAACGACCTGAGCATGGTCCGGGATTATCGGCGGAGGGGATCCTCCTCCTTTCCGGCCATCCTGTAATAAAGTTCGCCGTCCTCGAATTCGGTAATGGCGATGAGGTCTGGTTTGGGGAGCTTCTCGTAATACTTGGAGATCTCTATCTGCTCCCTGTTCTCGAAGACCTCGTCCATGGTGTCGCGGTCGGTACGGAAATCCTCCAGTTTCTTGGCGAGTTCCTTCTTCTCTTCGAGAGATATCTGGTTGGCCCTCTTGGAGAGGAGAACCACGGTCTCATAGATGTTGCCGGTAGGTTCGGCGAGATACTTCACGTCCCTGGTGATGGTGTTTACAGGGGTTTTCTTCTTTACTTCCATATAAAATATTTTCTTATCCAATTATTTTACTACTACTCGGAATCGGATTGTTTCAATAATTTCTTTCTGTCCCTTTCGAATTCCTTTTCCTTCGTTTCAAGGTCTTCCTCCGAACCCGAATACCTTCCCAGAGCCTTCTGCGAACGCTTGAAAAGGACATCCAGTTCCTTCCTGTAAGGAGAATCCGGGAGCTCACCTATGAAATTGTAATAGTCGTCCACGAACACCAGGTAACGTTCCTTCTGCTTGGCCTCAACGCTGAGCTGGGCGTACTTGTAGGAGGACTTGGCCGTATAATAGAGTATGTCTTCACGGTAGATGTTGTCGGCATCGTCCTTCAGGATATTCTTGAAAGCGGTCCTGGCGGACTTGTAAAGCTCCATCTTGTAGTACAGGCGGGCATTGTCATATGCCTTCTTATCCAGCCTGTCGTTGAGTTCCTTGACCATCCTGCTGCAGGTCGCGAAATGCGAGCTGTTGGGATTCTCGACCATATACTGGGAAATGATGCCCAGGGCGGTATATGTGGGTTTCTGGTCCAGTTCTGACCTGTATGTCGAGCGGTAAAGGCAGTCTATGCGCAGGAAGGCGGCCTCTTCGGAGAACGGGCTGCGGGGGAAGTTGGTGAGGAACTTCGCGAAATTGGTCTCGGCGGTATAGTAATCCTTGAACCTGTAATTGCTCAGGCCCCAGTAGAACTGGACGGTATCGTCCTTTGAAGTACCGCTTGTCTGGACGGCCATGCTCTCGAAAAGCCTCGCGGCCTTGCTGAACTTGCCGTTATTGAAATAATCGAACGCCGCGTTATACTTTTCATCCACGTCGTTGCTGTTCAGGAGCAGGTCGTACTGGGACTTGCAGCCCTGAAGGGATATCACCGCCAGGAGCAAAAGGGCGGCAACCTTGTAAAAAGCCTTGAACATGTTCATAAAAATCAATGCGCCATCAGGAATTTCTCCACTTCCAGGGCCGCCTTGCATCCGGAGGCAGCTGCAGTGATGGCCTGCCTGAAGCTCGGATCCTGGACGTCTCCGGCAGCAAACACTCCCTTGACATTGGTCCTGCAGGACTTGCCGGCGGTGATGATGTAGCCGTTCTCATCGGTATCGATGAATTCCTTGAACACATCGGAATTCGGATGATGTCCGATCGCGAGGAAAAACCCGTCGATACGGATATCAAAAACCTTACCATCCTTCCTTACGAGCCTCGCGCCCGTCACTCCGGAAGCGTCTCCGAGGACCTCCTGGGTGTTGCAATTCCAGAGGATCTCGATGTTGGGAGTATTCCGGACCTTCTCCTGCATCGCCACGGAAGCCCTGAAGACATCCCTGCGGACGATCATGTACACCTTGTTGCAAAGATTGGCAAGATAGGTGGCTTCCTCGCATGCGGTATCGCCTCCTCCGACCACCGCCACATCCTTCTTCCTGTAGAAGAAACCGTCGCAAGTGGCACATGCGCTGACTCCCATACCCCTGAACTTGCGTTCCGAGGGAAGTCCGAGATACCTTGCGGTTGCACCGGTGGCGATAATGACTGCCTGGGCCTCCAATACCGACTCGGAATCGATGGTCAGCTTGAAAGGCCTGGAGGAAAAGTCCACGGACGTGACGGTACCCCTGCGGATATCGGCGCCGAGACGGACGGCCTGCGCCCTCATGTCACCCATCAGCTGGTTGGCATCGACGCCCTCCGGGAAACCCGGGAAATTCTCCACTACGGTCGTGGTGGTAAGCTGGCCGCCGGGTTCCATACCCTCATACAATACGGGAGCGAGGCCCGCCCTGGAAGCATAGATAGCCGCCGTGTAACCGGCAGGACCACCTCCTATTATAAGACACCTGATATTTTCCATTCCGATAAAATACTTAATCTACAAAGATAGTCATATTTTTTCAAAAGCCTTGACTATCTTGGTTACCAGGGGATGACGTACGATGTCTTCGTTCGTGAAGAATATCGTACCCACCCCTTTTATCCCCTTCAGAAGGTTTATCCCCTGGAGAAGGCCGGAATCCTCCCGCCGTGGAAGGTCCACCTGGGTGGCATCTCCCGTGACTATGAACTTGGCGTTGGTACCCATCCTGGTGAGGAACATCTTGAGCTGTGCAAGGTTGGTATTCTGGGCTTCGTCCAAGATGACGCACGCCCTGTCCAGGGTCCTTCCGCGCATATATGCCAGGGGCGCTATCTGTATCACCCCCTCCGCCATGAAATCCTGCAGCCTCTTGGGAGGGATCATGTCCCCCAGGGCATCATAGAGAGGCTGGAGATACGGATCCAGCTTGTCCTTGAGGTCACCGGGCAGGAAGCCAAGGCGCTCTCCCGCCTCAACTGCAGGGCGGGTCAGGATGATACGCTTGATTTCCCTGTTCTTCAACGCACGTACGGCCAGCGCGATGGCAACGTAGGTCTTTCCGGTACCGGCAGGACCGACGGCGAAGACCAGGTCGTTCGCGAAATACGACTTGACCATTTCCTGCTGGGTCTTGTTCCTGGCCTTGATCGGCTTGCCGTCCGTGGAATGCACGATGATGGCATCCCCGGTCTGCCTGAACCTGTCCGGCGACCTCTCTCCATCGAAAATCTCCTCCACATCGAAGACCGTAAGGTTCATCTTGTGGCGCCGTCTCTCGACCAGTTCATTGAGTTTCCCCTCAAAGGTCCTGATGTCGGAGTCCTTCCCTTCCAGATGGATCTCGTTGCCTCTGGCAGCCACTTTCAGACCCGGGAAATATGTCCGGAATTCTTCCAGTATCTTGTTCCCCGCCCCGAAAATCTCCACGGGATCCTTTGCTTCAAGCGTGATGGTTTTCTTCATTATATGATATCAATCTTTAATTCCTGTTGCAGCCTTCACCCTCTCGTATGACCGCACCATTTCGTCGTAGTCCGAGGGGTCCTTCCAAAGGTTCCTTTTCCCAAGGAATCCCTTTATCGGGATCGTGGCATAACTGTCGGTCAGAGTCCCGGGCCTGGTGCACCAGGTCAGGATATATTCCGGTTCCAGCAAACGCCTCGTGCCGGTAAAGCCTGTCTCGATCTTCAAGACCACGGCCATCCCCACCCTGGTGTTCTTCGCGCTCATGTTGGATACGGCGTTTCCCAGGGAATATACCACAGGCACCGTCTTTCCACCG
>JAEEGI010027268.1_pt1 | contig 10945 bp, 5 predicted proteins | sample 8958751 | NCBI WGS metagenome assembly JAEEGI01 (sample SAMN16246545, study PRJNA631951) | gut metagenome | biome: gut microbiome; feature: rumen; material: KS-attached | host: Bos | place: Iran: Karaj | collected 2018-10 | reverse complement strand
CATCCGAACATCCTGATCCTGCCCCATGCCGGCTGGGCGTATTCGGGCGCCCTCGCCTGGCAGGCCGTGCGGCGCATCCGGGGCGCGAAGTTCACGCGCGTGGTCGTGCTCGCCCCCAGCCACCGCGCCTGGATCGAGAACCGGCTCGTCGCACCGGAAGGCGATGCCTTCACGACGCCCCTCGGGGAGATCAAGGTGGACCGCGACTGGCTCGACCGCCTCGCCCTCCTCGCGCCCGTCGCGCGGAGCGACAAGGTCCACCTCGCCGAACACGCCGCGCAGATCGAGTTCCCGCTCCTGCAGCTCGCGCTGCCCGACGGCTTCACGGTGGCGCCGCTCGTCATGGGGTCGTTCGGCGCCGACCAGATGGCGATGTGCGCACGGGCGCTCGCGCGGCTCATGGACGACAGGACCCTGCTCGTCATCTCGTCCGACTTCACCCACTACGGCACCGACTTCTCCTACGCGCCCTACGGCACGGAAGGCGGCGAAGACGTGCGCCGGCGCGTCGCCCAGGTCGACGCCGAGGCGGTCTCGTTCATCGTCAAGCGCGACGCCGAGGCGTTCGCCGCGTCCGTCTCGCAGACGGGCGCGACGATCTGCGGACGCATCCCGATCGAACTCGCCCTGCGCGCCCTTCCGGAGAAAGCGTCGATCGCCCAGATCGCCTACGCCACGTCGGGCGACCGGGACCACGACTTCACGCGCTTCGTGTGCTACATGGCGGCGGCGGGGCGCGCGGAGTGGGCCGGCGAGGCCAACGCCGTGCTGGACGCCGCCTCGCGTCAGTTCCTCCTGCGCCTCGCGCGCGAGTCGATGGAATGCGCCGTGACGGGACGCAAGCTGCCGCGCGAACGGCTCGCCGAGGCTCCGGCCGCGACGCGCGCGAAGATGGGCGCGTTCGTGACGCTGAACGATGCCACGACGGGGGCACTGCGCGGCTGCATCGGCGAGATTCTTCCGATGCGTCCGCTCGTGGACGCCGTCGCCGCGCGCGCGGTGGACTCCGCGCTCCACGACCCGCGCTTCTCGCCCGTCACGGAACGCGAACTGAAGGGCCTGCGCGTGGAGGTCTCCGCCCTCACGCCGCCCAAGCCGGTCGCCTCATGGCGCGACATCGTGCTCGGACGCGACGGCATGACGCTCGAGAAGAACGGCGCGTTCGCCGTGTTCCTGCCACAGGTCGCGCCGGAACAGGGGTGGGACCTGCCGACGACGCTTTCGTATCTTTCTCGGAAGGCAGGCCTGCCCGCCGACGCGTGGCGCGAAGGTACGATGTTCACGACGTTCCAGGCGGAGGTCTTCCATGAGTGAGGCCGCGAACGCGGTCTGCGGGACGTGTCCGCGCCACTGTCGCCTCGCCGAGGGCGCCGTCGGGTTCTGCCGCGCGCGGAAGGCGCAGGGCGGCCGCGTCGTGTCCGCGAACTACGGACTGGCCACGTCGCTCGCCCTCGACCCGATCGAGAAGAAGCCCCTCTCGTTCTTCCATCCCGGTTCGTACATCCTCTCGATCGGGAGCTTCGGCTGCAACCTGCGATGCCCCTTCTGCCAGAACGACTCCATCTCGCAGCGCGGCGAGGGCGGCGTGCCCGTGGAGCACATCACGCCCGCGCAGCTGGCCGAGGTCGCGCTTCGCCTCAAGGACGAGCGCGGCAACATCGGCGTCGCCTACACCTACAACGAACCGCTCGTGGGCTGGGAGTTCGTGCGCGACGCGGCGCGCGAGGTACGCGCGCGCGGTCTGCTCAACGTGATTGTCTCGAACGGGTGCGCCGAGGCGGCCGTGATCGACGAGCTCGCGCCGCTCATCGACGCCGCGAACATCGACCTCAAGGGCCCGTCACAGAAATACTACGACTGGCTCGGCGGGGATTTCAACGCGGTCTGCCGGACCATCCAGACCCTCCACGCGCGCGGCTGCCACGTGGAGGTGACGACGCTCGTCGTGCCGGGGAAGAACGACCGCGAGGAGGACATGGACGCCATCGCCTCCTTCATCGCCTCGGTCTCGCCGGAGATTCCCCTTCACGTCACGCGGTTCTATCCGCGTTTCCAGATGACGGACACGCCGCCGACGTCCGCAACGGCCGTCCAGCGCCTCGCCGCCGTCGCCCGCCGTCGCCTCAAACACGTCCTCTAAAACCAAAACCTGTCATCAGCATGTTCATTTTAGCCACAAAGAACACAGAGAGCACAAAATGACTGCCCCCTACATTTATTTCTTTCTGATCTTTGTGTCCTTTGTGGCTAAATAAAAAACTGTTTGATTGGAGTTAACAGAAAGCAGAAAAGATTATGAAATCGGAACTTGAACAGATCTGCGACCTCGTCCGCGCATGCGGACAGTTCATCAAGGACGCCGACCGCAGCCAGCTCCACGTGGACGCCAAGGGCGGACACGCGAACTTCGTCACGGAATACGACAAGCAGGTGCAGGAACGGCTGCGCGTGGGCCTGCGCGAAATCATGCCCGACGCGCATTTCGTCGGCGAGGAGGGAACCACGCAGGCGTTCGCGCCCACGGGGAAGTTCTTCATCGTCGACCCCATCGACGGCACGACGAACTTCATCAAGGACTACCACTTCAGCAGCATCTCCGTCGCGCTCGTCGTCGACAACGCCGCGGAGCTCGGCGTGATCTACAACCCCTACACGGACGAAATGTTCTGCGCGCAACACGGGCACGGCGCCTTCTGCAACGGGAACCGCCTGCATGTCTCCTCCGAGCCACTCGCAAACGCGATTATCGTGTTCGGCACGGCGCCGTACCACGAAGAGCTCAACGAGAAGACGTTCAGCCTCGCCTACTCCTATTTCAGGAAGGCCCTGGACATCCGCCGCAGCGGCTCGGCGGCGCTCGACCTCTGCACGATCGCCGCCGGCCGCGCGGAGCTGTTCTTCGAACTCGTCCTCTCGCCGTGGGACTACGCGGCCGGCGCGCTGATCGTTGAAGAGGCCGGTGGCCTGGTCAGCGACTGCGACGGCCGCGCGCTCGCCTACGACCGCCCCTGCTCAGTGCTCGCCCGTAACAAAACGGTGCAGCCAGTCAATCCCTAACGGATCATGTAAGGCTGCGTCCACGCCACGTGCACCTTCGGATGCTGGAAGGCGGTCACCGGCGGACGTTCTGGCGAGAGGATGCGCGCACGCACGTAGAGGTCGTCAACCTTCATCGTGTAGGAGGCCTTCACGCCCTCGCCGATGCCGCCCGAGACGGCCTTCGCGATGCAGCCGATCTTCTTCTTGTCGTAGATGTTGATCGTGCGGGCGTAGACCTTCTGCTTGTCCTCCGGCGCGTCGGACGGCTCGATCGAGACGGTGCCGACGGGCTTCTCGGAGAAGTCGCGCTTCGTGACGATGAACTGGATCGTGCGGCAGAGGTTCTTCTTGCCGGCGACGGACACGGAGAGCGTGCCGCTCGCGGCGTCGAAGGAGAAGTCCTCGGGCTGCACGCCCTCGCACGCGGCGAAGTCGCCGGCCTTCATCGCGCGGATCAGCGCCTCTGCCGTGAGCTCCTCGGCGCGCACGAGGCTCCAGGCGTTGTACGGGATGCAGTGGATGCCGGGCGGCGAGTGGCTGACGGTGCCGAAGTAGCCATGCGTGTCGTCGTTGCCCACGCCGTAGAGGAGCGGCTGGCCGCGGCGCGCCCGGAACGCGTTCACCGCGTCCCAGAAGCGGTCGGTCGCGAAGCCGTCGCTCGGCAGGCCCTTCCCCGGCGCATACGGGCTGCCGCCGTTGCAGACCTCGAAGAAGCGCACCTCGGGGTTCGCGACGAGATCCTCGGGCCGCACGTCGTACCAGCGCCAGATCGGGTGGTTGAGGATGAACATCGACTCGCGGCCCTTCTCCTTCGCGAGCGCCTCCACCGCCTTGAGGGAGTCGCCGATGCGTTGCGCCACCGTGGCCTTCGTGCCGCAGGTGCGGAAGAACTCCGGCACGCCGGGTACGTTGAGGTAGTTCATGTGGACCGCATGCTCCACGCCGTTCTCGTCATAGACGTGCGTCGTGCCCTCAACGGCGTCGAGCAGGAGGAACTCGCCGGGCTTCTCGAAGAGCTTGCGCATCTTCGCGTAGGGCTGTATGACGACGTTCAGGGAGCCGTCCGCCGCCGTCTCGGTCTCCACGCATCCGGGGAACTCGCGCTTGTAGGCGTCGAGTATCTCCTGCTTGACGATGCGCTTGCCTTTCCCGCCGACCTTCCTGACGCGGTGGGAGTCGGAGTCGGCGTAGACGTTGTGGTCGCTGATGCCGAGGAAGTCGTAGCCCGCCTCGCGGTAGAACCGAATCGCCTGCTCCGGGAACGCGCTGCCGTCGCTCCAGTAGGTGTGCGTGTGGAACTGGCCCTTGTAGAACCGCTTGCCGCCCGTCGGCGCGGCCTTCGCCGCGCGGTGCGCGCCTGCAGCCGCGGCAAGCGCCGCCGCCGTGATGAATCCTCTTCGAGTTGTATTCATTTGAGCCTCCCGGTTTGCATGGATTTTCTCATGTTGACAATCGCGGCAATTCAACCTTCGGGCTGGAATGTCGTGTCGTTTGTCAGGATCAGGTTGTCGATCTTTGCGCCGTCCTCGCGCGTGTGGAGCGTAAGCACCACGGGTCCCTTCGGCAAAGTCATGTCTACGGGAAACTCGCGCCATGTCCAGTTTGGCGATTGGCCAAGGTGCCAGTCCGTGCGTGGCATCAAGAGCGGCCCGCGTGTGCCTGACTGCAAGAACGCGCCAACGTTGAGCGACACGAGGAACGAATCGTCCTCTGGCGTAGGCGCCTGCACGCGTCCCCAGAGGTGGTATTTCCCGGCATCCTTCACCTCCAGCTGCCAGGACACGCTGCCTGGCACGATCCCGCGACCGCCAATCTCGCCTGGTGTCCACACGTACGCTCCACCGCTCGCCGAGCTATCCTTCTCAACACGCATCTTCCGCGCCACGACGCCCTTCTCCGCCTCCCAGCGTACCGGGCGGATACTTCGCACGTAAACGCGGTTCTCCTCCATCTCCTTCTTCATTCGTTCGAGTTCCGCCCGGTATTCCGCAAGGCCCGGCACGTTGCCGAGGATTTCCATGCCGATGTCACGCCCGTCGACGGCGAGCACGGCGGCGGGCTGCTGCGGCTCGATCTTCTCCGGCGCGAAGAACGGCGAGTTGGCGGCGAGGGCAAGCGGTCCCTCCTCGCCACGCACGCCAACTTCCACGCGCGCATCGTCTGCGCGCGCCGTTGCGGCGGAGGCGCGGAACGCGACTCGGAACGCGGCGAACGCGGCCGGATCGGCTGCATTGTCATCCACGCGCACCCAGAACGCCGCGCCGGGAACTGGCGCGTCGGAAACCAGGAGCCCCCACTCGTCGTGGTGCGCCACGGTGAGGCGAAACGCGCGCACTCCGGACGCGCCGTCTCGCACGATGGCGATGCGCGCCTTGCCGTCGCGCACGTCACGCGCCCACGGCACGCGCACGCCGCACGCTCCAGCGCCGAGGCGCACGAACACGGCGTCGTCCTGGTCAAGTTCGCGCGCGAAAGGCGGCGCGTCGCCAGTCACCGGCACGCGTTCGTCGTTGACGAACACCTCGTCGACGTCGCACGGGAACACGATGTGCGATTCGAGCGTTGGCGTCTCTGGAGGGATGTCGCCTGGACGGTACGCGACAAGACCGAGCGCATCGCGACCGCGCTGCGCACCGGCCCAGAACGGACGGAGATGGAGCGTCTTCTGGTGCGGACCGTTCCCCTCGGGAATCTTCTTGCGCCCGTAGGGATCGCGCCGTCCGTCGGCGATGAAGTAGGCGCGCGGGATGCGGTTTGTGGAGGCGAAGTCCACGGACAGCGGGATGTCCATGTTCCAGTAGTTTGCGCCAGCGGTGCCGAGCGAGACGTTCTTGCCAGTCCAGAGCACGCGCACCTTCTCTGGTTCCTCGCCCCACATCGACACCACCGTGCGCGGCGTGCGCGCGGCGAGTTCGCGGATGGCGGCGTCAGGACGCCACTCGGAAAGCTCGAACGGCAGTGGCGGCGTCTCGCGCGTGCCCGGCAACGGCGCGGCTAGCCCGGCAACGCGCAGGTAGGTGGCCATGCCGCCAAGTCCAAAGAGATAGTCGTAGTCGCGGCTGTGCGCGCCGGCGAGGCGCCCGGACGGCGTGAAAGACGACGCGGCCACGTCGCTCCAGAAGAGGCGCAGCAGTCGCTCGGCGCGGTCGATCACTCCCTTGTCGCGCGCGAACTGGCGCAGGCGGTGGAGGCAGTTGAGGTCGACTGCCGTGTAGGTAGGGCTACAATACTCGCACACTCCGCATATCGCCGTGTTGAGGATAAACTCGTCGAGGCGCTTCACGCCCGCCTCCAAGACGTCCGCCCGGCCGTACGCCTCGCCAAGCAGCACGAGGTTGACAGCGTTCATGAGCGCGATGTTCGTGTAGGAGCTGCGCACGCGATGGCTGATGCTGCCCTCGATGGCGAGTTCGCAGAGACGGTCGAACTTGGCGCGCTGGTCTGGCGTGAGCCGATCCCGGTAGTCGCGCGCGATGAGGGAGCCCTCCTGCATACAGAAGTCGACGGCATTGTGGTCCATCACGAAGCCGTCGCGCGCGTACCAGCGGAAGTTGCCGTACGTGCGAGATTCCGGATTGCGGTCCTGCAGCTCGGCGGCCACGTCGAAAAGCACGTCCAACTTTTCCAGTCCGACGTTCGCGCGCAGGATGTTGTAGGCTCCTGCAAAGAGTCCTACGCTCGAAAGCGTGCGGTCGCGCCGCTCGGCCTGTCGCACGAGGCCGCGCAGCGTCCCGTCAGCGCGGGCGCGCACGGGATCTGGCGATGGCCGCGCGGCGGACAACGCGATGGGGAGCACGAGGATGGCAGGGATGAGTATTTTATGGTTCATGTTTTCGATCCTGTCCTATTTGACATCATGCAACGAACAAAGCGGATCAGAAGCGGGCAGCGCGGGAGGAGCCAGAGTTCCATCTTGCCGTCTGCCCGCGTCTTGACCGTAGCCTGTCCCCTGCGATTCCCGCAGATGAAGACGGGCAGGCCGGAGATGGAATCAGCCACGAGCACGCGCGTCTGCCTGCTGAGGCTGTCGAAGGCCGACTCGGGCGCACGGAGCGTGACGCCCGCGAGAGACACCTCGCCCGAGACCGTGAGAATCTCGGCCGTGTCCGTGAAGCGCAATTCCGCGCCGTTTTCCGTCTCGAGCCGAGCAAGCGTGAGGGCGGAACGCCACTCGAACGCGCCCTGCGCGCCGACCTTGAGCTTCGTTTCAGGCGAAATGCCGCCCGGCACCGCAAGTGCGCCTCCGACAATCTCCAGCGTGCCGGGACCGGCCACAGGATCCTCGAACGTCACGGTGCCGCCGGTCGCGTCGATCGCGAGCGTCGCGCCCGCGTGCACGTATGCCGCGCGGTCTGCCGGCGTGGTGGTCGTCGTGATGTTCGCCGCCGGTCCGTACGTCCAGCCGTCCGGCACGCACAGCACCGGGCGTCCGCTCCGCGCGACGAGCGTGAGCGGCGTGTTCGCGCCTGCGGGCGAGAAGCTTGTCGAGACCGTCCGCCACACGTCCGGCAGGTTGACCGAGAGCGTGTCCGCGAACTCCAGCGCAGACGCTGCCGTCGCGGGATACATCGTCCTGGTGATGAACAGCGTGCCGGCCCCGCCGTACTGCTGGCAAGCGCCGCCGCGAAGCCGCGACTCGATGCGCATCGTGCCGTCGACGACGATCTTCTGCGGTTCCGCCGTCCATTGGTAGAACGTGCCGTCCGCGCTGTTCGGGCCGCGGAACGTCAGCATCGCGCCCGACGCGACGCGGAATCCCGCGTTCTTCACGTCGAACGCGCCGGTCTGGTTCGTGATCGTCACGCGCCCGGCCTCGACGAACAGACGCGACATGTCGGGCTTCGCCGGACGCTTCGTGAACGCCAGGCGCGGATAGGTGACGTAGCCCGTCGTGCGGATGTCGCCGCACACGTGCATGATGGGAGCTTGCTTGCTCCCCGCCGCCGTCACCCCGCCGCCGAAGACGAGCGGACCGGCCGCAGCCGCGTAGAGCGTGAAGCGGTTGTTTCCGTTTCCTGCGATGCGCGCGTCGCAATCCACGCGCTGGGAAACGGCCGAAGTCGAGTAGAGCGTCGCGTTGGGCGTTCCCGAATAGCCGCCGTTGACGTTGAGGTACGAAATCGGCTGTCCGAGGCCATCCGAAACCCTGAACGAGCTGACTGCGGTCGCGCGGAATACGATCTGGCTGACGGCCGACGGATTGCCGCCCACGTCGTAAACCGTATCTACGACGTCGTCCACGGCGCCGAACGCCATCGGGTAGCGCGTCTTGGATGTCGGCGGCTCGACTCCGCACGACCAGTTCGCCGCCGTGCTCCAGTAGGGCGAGGTCGGCGAATGCCCGATCCATTCGTAGCGGTATGCGCCGTCCGGTCCCGTGACGGTCTTTTTCACGAGGACGATGTTGCCGCCTTCGCGCTTGAGGACGGCGCCGCTTGTCGCGCCCGAGAGCGTGATCCGGTCCGTGTAGTCGTCGATGGCGTCCGAGCCGGTGTTCACGAGGATGGGCGTCGCGCCGGTGGTGAACGAGTCGAGCACGGTCACGTTGATGCGCGCCGAGGGGTCGATGCTCCAGCTTGCGGCGTACACGCCGTTCCCTTCGCCTGCAGACATGTTGAGCGTCGCGCCCGCGCCGAGGACGAGACGTTCCGCGACGAGTGGGATGTAGTTGCCTGAAGTCGCGACGCTGGGGATCGTGAGCGTGGCGTTGTTAGACACGGTCACGCAGCTGAACGCGCGCGCGCCGTCCCACGAGTAGGAGTTGGCGCCCCTTGTAGGTTTCAGCTCCATCGTGCCGCCGCCCATGACGGTGAGAGAGGCGGCGCCCTTCACGCCGAGGGAGAGCTTGACGGTGCGCGTGACGGAGGAATCGTTCCAGTCGCGGGTGTCGACCGTGATGTCGCCAGACGCGAAGGGATAGACCTCGCGCCCGCCCATGTCGTCCATGTCTGCCGTGGGCCGGATCGTCGTGGGGCCCTCGATGCAGAAGTAGCGGTTGGGAACACTCCCGTAGATGAGGAACGGATAGGCTTGCGAGAAGACGAGCGTGGAGACCTTGAGGACGGGCCTGGCCTCGGCGGTCATGTTCTGGATGGTGTCCAGGACGAGCGGGCCGTCGCACATGATCGTGCGGGCGTCGGACACTTGGAGCGCAAAGCGGACCACGGTGCCGGACGCTTCCGCGAACAGCCTGTCGTAGGCCGTGGTGCCGTTGGGCAGGTCGGTTACGTAGACCGTGCCGCCGGTAAGCGAGAGGCTCGCTGTCGGGTCGATGGCTGGAACGACGTTGAAACGTGCCGTGCCGCCACTGATCGCAAGCGTACAGTCGGCGGCGAATTCCGCCTCGCCGCGGAAGATGTATTCGCCGTCGGAAACGGTCAACACGCTGTTCGTGGAAAAGACGTTGATGCGGTGCGAAGACTGTCCCCCATTCTGCAGGTAGGTGATGCGGCAGTCGGCGGCGGATGGATTCCCGCCCCCTTCCACTGCAGGAGGTCCTATGCGGTACGACGAATATGTTCCGCCGTCTATCTGGATCGCGTTCGCGCCACTGTAGGTCGTGTGGATGAGCTGGACGGTGCCGGCGGTCAGGGACAGCTTTGCGCCGTCCCCAACGAGGTTCAGGGCATACGCGGAGAGCCTGGACGTATCGTCGACCACGGCCACCTCGCCGTCCACCGCGATCTGTCCGTTTGTCTCGGCCGTCTCGCTCTCGTACTGGAAGCAGATGCTTGCACCGTCGAGCACGAGACGGCGGTTCGCGCCAACGACGTGGTCGGCCACCTTTACGTCGTTCGTCAGAAACCCGATGCCCGTGAGCGTCACGGCCGTAACGCCGTCTCCCGCGCGCGGTGCCAACTGCAGCGCGCCGATGAGGAACTCGCCGTTCACGGCGATGGCGTAGCTTGAGCCGGTGTCCGGCAGCACGGCGCATTCCCCGGCCGTCGGCGCGTGGCCGAGCGACCAGTTCGCCGCCACGTCCCAGTCGCCCTGGGACGCGCCCTGCCACACGTTCTCCGTCGCCGCCCATGCGTTGCCGCAAAGTACCGCCAGGATAACGGCGGAAAAGCACGCCGTCAGGCGTGTGGTCAACCTCAAAAAGTCTGGACAGATTCGCATGGCCGGTCTCCTCGTTGAAAACTAGCAAATAGTATAAGATTTGCGCGTGCGCGCGTCATGTCCCCATTTCGGGGGACACGATATCATACGGGGATCCATAGGGGCAGCCCCTCTCAGCTCCGTACATTGCTGCAAACAGCCATTGGTCGAAACTCATCGTTTATTTCGTCGCCAATGCGTGTTCCAATATCCCATCTCCGCATATTATGGATCGCATTCCATATCGAACCGTAGTCATTTCCTTTCTTACTTCCTTTCCATCTCTTGACGCCACTTCTCTTCTTCATCATGCCAACGTTGCAAACGCTCTTTTTCAATTTGGATTTTCAGATGCTCGCATTTGTCGGCAAGTGTAGGCTGACACTCAAGCAAATCGACCCAATCCGAAATTGTCAAGAGATTCAAGTTACATTGCTCGGCCAATTGCGGGAAGTTTTTCAATAACTTGACAATATCATGCCCCGACAAGTCATCCCAGTCTAAACTGGCGCTCTTGACTACGCGTATTTCGCGAGATTTGGAGATTCTAGGCGCATCCCGCGACCTATACAAATATCCTTTTGGCTTAAGAAGTCGCGTCGTGCATACTACGTATGTGTGTTCAAAATCGAGTGCCCGCCTCATTAGCAATTTGAAATCTTGGCGCGACAATCGCGACCAATCACATAAGTCGCATAAGGACTTTATGCTGGAAAGCCGATTATGTGGAAAGCGTCTTTTGCCCCAAATGGCATCTTTCCCCCCCTTGAGTAGCAACTCCGCAAAGCAAACATGCCTATTGTCATCT
>JAEEGI010027267.1_pt1 | contig 10946 bp, 9 predicted proteins | sample 8958751 | NCBI WGS metagenome assembly JAEEGI01 (sample SAMN16246545, study PRJNA631951) | gut metagenome | biome: gut microbiome; feature: rumen; material: KS-attached | host: Bos | place: Iran: Karaj | collected 2018-10 | reverse complement strand
GATCACGAAGGCGACGCCGCAAAGAAGATCGTCGCGAAAATGAAGGAACTGGGCTACGACGAAGCCTTCATCGACCGTGCCGGCAACGCCTGCGGCCGCGTCGGCGACGGGCCGACGGTGATCCACTTCGACTCGCACATGGACACGGTCCTCGCCGAAAACACGGAAGGCTGGAAGCACGATCCGTTCGGCGGCGTCGTTGAGGACGGATTTCTCTACGGCCGCGGCTCGGTGGACATGAAAGGCGGGCTGGCCGCTTCCGTGTACGCCGCGGCGCTGGCGAAAAAGGCCGGCCTGCTCGACGGCAAGACCGTCTGGGTGACGGGCTCGGTCTGCGAAGAGTACTGCGACGGCGTGTGCCTGGAGCATTTCTACAAAGACAACGGAGTCAAACCGGATTACTGCGTGATCTGCGAGCCGTCGCGCAGTCAGGTGACGCTGGGGCATACGGGCAAAGTCCAGGCGCGGATCGTCACCCACGGAGTGTCCTCGCACGGCTCCGCCCCCGATAAGGGCGTCAACGCCGTTTATGAAATGGCGCCTGTCATCCGGCGCGTCGAAGCGCTGAACGCGAAGCTGCGCGAGACAAACGGAGCGGGCACGGTCGCGCTGACACACATCGACTGCCGCACCGCCTCGCTGAACGCCGTGCCCGACCGCTGCGAGATATATCTGGATCGCCGCCTGCGTTTCGGCGAGACGGTAGCACAGGTCAAAGCCGAGCTGGCTTCGCTCGTCGAAGGCATTGCCCGCGCGGAAGTCCTGCCCGGCACGCTCACGCACACCAGCTGGACCGGCGCGGACCTCGTCTACACGCCCGAACACGATCCCTGGAAGATCGCCGAAGACGCGCCGCTGACCAAAGTGCTCTCGCAGGTCTACGCCGAACAGTTCGGCAAACAGCCGGAATACCGCTGCTGGGACTTCGGCACGAACGCCGTCGTCCCCGTCTCGATGGGCGTGCCGACGATCGGCTTCGGCCCCGGCGACGACGCGCTTGCACACATGGTGAACGAGCGCTGCCGGCTCTCGGAAGTGACCGACGCCTGCCGGCTCTACGCAAAATTGATCGAAAAGCTGTAAACGTTCGTCCTGTTCCACGAAAAACATAGAGTATAATAGCGGAAACACTTCCCGGGAGGTCTTTGTCATGTCGTTCACGCTGCCCGAGTACCGCCATCCCGATTTTTCATCAGAACCGTTCGTCAGCGCCCCCGAAGCGCGCACCGTCCCCGCCCCGGCAGACGGCGTCGCGCCGGAGGGCTATCACAGCACCTCGATGTATCCGGAGTATTTCAAGCGCGGCGGCGTCTGGCGCCTCGCCGAAGAAAGCCGTATGGACTCGAGCGTCGTCGTGCGCGAAAACGGCCGCCTCGACGTGGTCGAAAACCGCAACCTCCGCGCCGGCGACGCCGTGATCGTCGGCCGCAGCGAACGCGGCACGGAAGGGATCTTCGTCCACACGGAAGGATTCAAAGCGGAAGACGGAAGTGCGCGCGACGCCTTCCTCTTCCGTCAGGGACGCAGCCGGGAAACGTCGTACGCCCGCGATTACGATCGTCTGACCGAACTGCTCGGATACGAACGTGACCACGGCCGCGTCATCTGGGTCATGGGGCCGGCGTTCGCGTTCGACGAAGGCGCGCGGAAAGCGATGCAGGCGCTGATCGGAAACGGTTACGTCCATGCGCTGCTGGCCGGCAACGCCCTCGCCACGCACGACCTCGAAGCGGCGCTGCTGCACACCGCACTGGGACAGGACATCTACACGGGGCAAAGCCAGCCGAACGGGCATTACAATCACCTCGACGTGATCAACAAAGTCCGCTCGTGCGGTTCGATCCCCGCGTTTATCGCAAAGTACGGGCTCGACGACGGCATCATGTGCGCCTGCGTCAACCATGGCGTTCCCTTCGTGCTGACCGGCTCGATCCGCGATGACGGGCCGCTGCCCGAGGTGTACGCCGACGTCTACGAAGGACAAGCGGCTATGCGCGCGCAGATCAGGACGGCGACGACTGTGATCTGCCTGGCGACGATGCTGCACACGATCGCGGCGGGCAATATGACGCCGTCGTTCCGCGTCACGGGCGACGGCACGGTGCGCCCCGTCTATCTGTATACCGTCGATGCCGACGAGTTCGTCGTCAACAAACTGCTCGACCGCGGCAGCCTCGCCGCCACCACGATCGTGACCAACGTGCAGGACTTTATCCGCACCGTCGCACGCGGTCTGAACGTCATCGCATAATATAAAAGCGGTGGAGTCTCTGACAGCCCCGCCGCTTTCGTTTTCAGCTAAAACTCCACCGTCTCACCGTCTTCGGGCATCACGTACTTCACGCCGCGGCGCGCAAGGCGCCCGCGCATCTCATGCCGGGTGATCGAGGCGTGCGCTACGGTGTCCATGTGCGTGATCAGCAGATTCGCCCACGGCGCGGCCAGAGAAACGCTCTCCACGTCTTCATCGTTCATGATCAGCCGTCCGCACTCTTCCAGCTCGGCGGCGCAGGCGTTCAGCGCCACGACGCCGGGACGGAATTGCGCCAGCGTGTCGGCCACCTGGGGATACCAGACCGTGTCTCCGGCAATGTACAGCGTCTGTTCGCCAACAGCCTGAAAGACGACGCCCATGGCGTCGCCGCAGGGCACAACCGTGCCGTGACGGGCAGGCGTTTTATACAGCGTCGCGCCGTCAGCGGCACAGCCGCTTTCGGTCAGCACTCGCACGTCGGCAAAGCCGGAACGGCTCAGCCTGTCGGCGTCCTGATCGTTCTGCGCGATCACAGGCACGCTCTTATCGAGCGGCGCACCGACCATGCCGTCGCCTCCCATGTCGATGTGGTCGGGATGCACGTGCGTGACCACATAAAAATCGACACCGCGCAAAATCTCGTCCACAGGCATCGGCAGCGGACAAATCGGCATGGGGATATGGCGCTTGACCGGATCAGGCACGGAGAAACGCCCGCCGAGGTCGGCAAAGCAGCCCATTGCCCACCTGGACGCCAGCCACGGATCGATCAGGAACGTCGTTCCGGCAAAGTTCAGTTTTAATGTCGCGCTGCGGATCTGCTGGATCTTCATTATGATGATCTCCCTTTTAGATAATTTTATGTTTTCTATTATACCCTATCCGACTAAAAAAGGGGCGGCCTTCGAGATGAAAGCCGTCCCGCTGTTTTAAGCGCTCTAAGTTTTGATCGCCGTCTGATCCTCGCCATCGTCCTCGAAGACAAGGTATTCGCTGAAATCGAGCCACACGGACGCGCCGGTCGCGAACTGGCCGAAGGTGTTGCCCGCGCCGATCACGCGCACCGACGTGCCGTCCACGTCGACGCGGCAGTCGTTGGTGTCGCCGAGGTAATAGGCGTGCGTCAGTGTCCCGCGCAGCGTGCCGCGGTCGTCGCGCATCGTCATGTTCTCGGGGCGCACGGCCACGACCACGGGGCCGCGTTTGTCGCCGGAGTAATCCATGCGCTGTCCGCCGGCCAGCTCGATCGAGCCTTCGCCCGCCGTGCCGCGCAAAAAGTTGATCTTGCCCACAAAGTCGGCGACGAACTGGTTGGCCGGATGGCGGTAGATCTCCATCGGCGTGGCGATCTGCTGCACGACGCCCTTGTTGAAGACGACGACACGGTCGCTCATGGCCATTGCCTCGCCCTGGTCGTGCGTGACGTAAACGACGGTGACGCCGAACTGTTTCTGCACGTTCTTGATCTCGAAGCGCATCGTCTCGCGCAGTTTAGCGTCGAGGTTGGACAAAGGCTCGTCGAGCAGCAGCAGTTTGGAACCGCCCACCAGCGCGCGGGCCAGCGCGACGCGCTGCTGCTGACCGCCGGAAAGTTCGCTGGGCATCCGCTTGACGTACTGCGACAGGTGCACAGCCTCGAGCACTTCAAGCACGCGCTTTTTCCGCTCGGAGCGTTTCACTCCCTGGATCTTGAGCGGATACACGACATTGTCGAACACGTCCATGTGCGGCCACACGGCATAGGACTGGAAGACCATGCCGATACCGCGCTCGTTGGGCGGCACGAATCTGTCTCCGCCGCTCACGACCGTGTCGTCGATTTTGATCTCGCCGGTGGTGGGCTTTTCAAAGCCGGCTATCATGCGCAGCATCGTCGTCTTGCCGCAGCCGGACGGCCCCAGCAGCGTAACGAACTCGCCGTCGGCGAACGTCTCTGTAAAGCTCTGGATGACCTGCACGTTTCCGTAAGATTTGGTCACATCGGTAAGTGTAATGGAAGACATCCGTCATTCGCTCCTTTTAAATCGAGAACTCGCCCTTGGTGAGCTTGTTGAGGATCCAGTTGACGACGACGACCATGAGCAAAATGCCCGTGGCGATCGCCGCGGCCGTCTGCTGGCTGTGGTACGTCTGATACGTGAACAGCTCGTAGCCGATCGTCTTGGTGTCAGTGGAATACAGCAGCGTGGACATAGTCAGCTCGTAGAAGCTTGGCATGAAGATCAAGAACCAGCCGGCCACGATCGACGGAGCGATCAGCGGCAGAGTCACATTGCGGAAGCTGCGCTGCCACGAGGCGCCGGAGCTTTCCGCCGCCTCTTCCAGCGACGGGTGGATCTGGCTCATCGCCGAGACGACCGTCCTCATGCCCATCAGCAGGTACTTGATCATGTAGGCGACGATCATGATCGTCAGCGTGTTGTAGATGTTGATGAAAAAGCGTCCCGACATGGTCATGATCAGCGCCAGGGCGATGACGACGCTGGGCGTGCCGCTGCCGACGGTGATCAGAAAGTCGGGGATCTGCCGGCCGCGCGCCTTCGTGCGCGTCAGAAGCCAGGCCATCACGCTCGAGATGGCGATGCCGGCCGTGGCCGCCACAGAGGCGGAGATCAGACTGTTTTTCGCCGTGTCGAGGATGCCCTTTCTCGTCAGCAGGATATGCCAGTAACGCGTCGTAAAGTTCGTCGCATCAAGAGGCTTGCCAAGGTTCATCGTAAAGGAAGTCATCGCCACGGTGGCGAACGGGATGATCACGACGACCAGCGCGAAAGCCGTCACCAGCAGCGTCACAGGCAGACGCCACTTGCCCAGCTCGACGATATTGGGACGCGTCGATTTGCCTGAAACGGTGATGTACTGCTTTTTGCCGCAGATGAACGTGGAGACGTACATCACGATGTTGACGATCACCATCAGCGACACGGCCAGCGTCGTTCCGTCGGTCAGCCCCTCCGGCGAACCGACGTGCACGTAGTCGATGATGCGCGTCGTCACCGTGTCGATCTGTCCGGGCGCGCCGATGATCGACGGGATGCCGTAGCACGACGCCGCCGAGACGAACACCAGCAGTCCGGCCGCGACGATCGACGGCAGCATGATCGGGAACGTGACCGTGAGCACGGTGCGAAGCGGCGACGCGCCGGAGATCTTCGACGCCTCTTCGAGCGACGGGTCCATCTTCTCCATCGCGCGCGAGATGGTAATGAACGCGTAGGGATAGTAGAACGTGGTCAGCACCCAGATCAGGCCGGGGATCGTGTAGATGTTGAACGGATTTTCCGCCAGGCCGAGCAGGTTCTTGAGAAACACGTTCATCGTGCCCACGCGCGGATTGAGCAGCCGCAGCCAGGCCATGGCGCCGACGTAGGGCGGCACCATGTAGGTCATCACGAACAGCGTGCGGAAGAACTTCTTTCCGTACATGTCGGTCCGGCCCACCAGCCACGCCAGCGGGAAGGCGATGAGTACGCCGAAGACCATCGCAAAGCCGGCCGTGATGACGGTGTTGCGCAGCGCGTTCCAGTTGAGCGGATAAGTGTAGATCCTTTTGACCGCATCGAGCGTAAAGCCCGTCTCGCCGTAGAACGAGCGGAAGACGAGGTAGCACATCGGGAAAACGTTGAAGACGAGCAGAAACGCCACGATCGCGGCGATGCAGATCGCCTTCACGTCAACGCGGAATCTTTTCGGGTCCTGGAGCAGCGCTCCCTGTGTGTTATTCGGCACGAAATCCCCCTCCTGCCGTGATAAAACCAAATTCAAATTCTTTAACACAAAGACACGAAGACACAAAGGGAAACAAAAAGAAACAGTTCCACGTGAAACGACAGTGCCACAGCATCACATGGGCAACGGCACTGAGCAGTCCCCGCACGAAAGTTTCACATATTTTCATTGTCTCCCGGAGCCCAAATGCCGACTCTGAATTTGAACCTATTATTCATTGAACGCAACGGCCCCGGCGGGCGAAACGGATTCGTCCGGCCGGGGCCGCGATTAAATCACGATTTGTACAGCCGAAAAAGCCGGTTACTTCTTGTTCTTGACGCGCTCCTCAAAGTTCGTTCTCAGCTCGGCGCGCTCGTCCAGGCAGTGCTGCCAGTTGACGGGCATCGCGGTCGCAAGGATCTGCTCGCTGGGGATGGAGTCATAGGGCAGCGCGGGCGGGTTCTTCAGGATCGAGTGCATCCAGCCCTTGACGATGTACTGCTGGCCGTCGGGCGACAGGAACCAGTCGGTCAGTTCCTCACAGATCTTCGCGTTGCCGTGGGCGCTCCACTCGTCCTTGATCGTCATGATCGGCGAGGGCACGCAGATCGTGCCGTCGGTGGGATAGATCACTTCAAGGGCGCTCTTCTCTTCTTCGCGCTTCTTCAGAACGGACTCCTCGAGGATCATGATCTCCTTGCACTCGCCCGTCTCCAGCTTGGTCAGCGCGACGGAGCCGGACTCGACCATGACCTTGTTCTCCGCCAGCTTGTCGAAATATTCATAGCCGTACTTGTCCTTCAGAGCCGAGATCGCAACGAGCGCCGTTCCCGACGTGAGCGGGTTGGACATGGAGATAAGGCCCTTCATCGAGGCTTCATAGGCGAAGTCCTTGAACGACTGAGGAACTTCTTCCTTCTTGAACTTCTCGGGGTTGTAGGCCAGGATCATGCACAGGTTGCGCACGGGATACCAGTAGCCCTCAGGATCATACTCCAGCGCCACATTGGCCGCTTCCTTGGACAGGTAGGGATGCAGCAGGCCCGCGGCCTTCAGCTCGAGCGCGTAGGACGGATCGGCCACCATCAGCATGTCGCAGCCCAGTTTCTTGGCGTCGCGCTCGGCGGCGATCTTCGCCTGGAGCGTGCCGGTGCCGCCGTAGAAGAACTCGACGTCATAGTTGGGGAACTTTTTGTGGATGACCTGGGTCATCGCCTCGATGATGTCCTCATACATCGAGGTGTAGATCGTCACCTTGGGCTTGTCCGCCGCGCAGGCCGCGCAGGAAAGAGCCAGAACCGCAATCAGAACCGCCGCTAATTTTTTCATTTTGAAACCATCCTCCTCGGTTTGGGGTGAAAGATCGCGTATCTTTTGCGATAAGTTAAGTCTAGCACAAAAGCGGGAAAAAATCATTCTTTTTCTCTAAAAAAGTTTCATTGCCCGCAGGGAGCATAAAAGCGCAGCTGCCGAAAAAACGGCCGCTGCGCTTTTTTATGCCTTATTTCTTGTTCTTGACGCGCTCCTCAAAGTTGGTGCGCAGTTCGAGGCGCTCGTCGACGCAGTGCTGCCAGCTCACGGGCATGGAGTTCTCGACGATCTTCGACGTGGGGATGGCGTCGAACGGCGCTTCGGGCGCGTCCTTGCGGACGGAGTGCATCCACGCCTTGACGATGTGCTTCTGGCCTTCGGGCGACAGGAACCAGTCAGTCAGCTCCTCGCACACCTTGACGTTGTTGTGGGCGCTCCAGTCGGCCTTGACGGTCATGATCGGCGAGGGCACGCAGATGGTGCCGTCGTCGGGATAGATCACGGTGATGGCGCTGCCTTCTTCCTCGCGCTTCTTCAGGACGGACTCCTCAAGGATCATGATCTCCTTGCACTCGCCCGTCTCCAGCTTGGTCAGGGCGACCGAACCGGACTCGACCATGACGCGGTTATCGGCCAGCTTGTCATAATATTCGTAGCCGTACTTGTCCTTCAGCGCCGAGATCGTATCGAGCGCCGTTCCCGACGTGAGCGGGTTGGACATGGAGATGAGGCCCTTCATCGAGGGATCGTAGGCGAAGTCCTTGAACGTGTGCGGCACTTCCTCGGCCTTGTATTTTTCGGGGTTGTAGGCCAGGATCATGTTGGAGACTCGCACGGGGTACCAGTAGCCCTCGGGATCGTACTCAAAGGCCATGTTCTCGCTCTCCTTCGAGACGTAGGGATGGAGCAGGCCCGCCGCTTTCAGCTCGAGCGCATACGAGGGATCGGCCACCATCAGCATGTCGCAGCCAAGTTTTTTCGAGTCGCGCTCGGCGGCGATCTTCGACTGGAGCGTGCCGGTGCCGCCGTAGAAGAACTCGATGTCATACTGGGGGAATTTCTCCTGGAGCACCGCCGACATCGCTTCGATGATGTCCTCGTACATCGAGGTGTAGATCGTCACCTGGGGCTTGTCGGCCGCAAAAGCCGCTGTCGTCAGGGCCATGACCGCAATCAGAACTGCCGCTGTTTTTTTCATCGCAGAAACTGCCTCCTGATTCAAAAGTTCGCGCTCCTCGCACGATAAGTAAAGTTTAACACAACAGGAGAAAAAAAGCATTCTTTTTCTGTATCAATACTTCTTTGTGGCGACGCGAAATCGTCGGAAGCGCCGGTGTGAAACCGGCGATTTGACGTGCATCGTCGGCGCGTGATACACTATGCGCAGCGAAATTAAAAAAAGGAGGAAAGCCCGTGAAAAAATCGCTCTCGTGCCTGACGGCCGTGCTGCTGCTGGCGTTCGTTCTTGCCGTAACACTGACGCTGTCACTTGAAGCAGATCACGACTGCGACGGCGATGACTGTCCCGTCTGCGCGCTGCTCGACTGCGCCGGCCGGCTGCTGATCTCGGGCGCGCCTCCGTCTTCCGCTGCCGCGCGCGTGATCACGCAGCGGCCGCTTCCCCTTGCGCCGGCGCTCGCGCTCTGTGTCTGTCTGACGCCTGTCGCGCAACGGACGAGGATGAACGATTAGATCTCCCTGCCGCGCACTGTTGCCTGCGGGCGGACTCCGTTCCGCACGCGCGATTTCTGTTTTTCTCAGGGAGGTTGTGTTTTTATGAAAAAGAAAATGTATTCTCTTCTCGCCGTTCTCGCCGTCTGTGCGTTTTTCTCGGCAGCGGCCGCGGCGAAGCCCCGCGTCGTGACGACGCTCTTTCCCATCTGGGACTGGACGCGAAACATCATCGGCGAACGCGCCGACGCCGTCGATCTGCTGCCGCCGCTGAACACCGGCGTCGATCTGCACAGTTTCCAGCCCAGCGTGGATGAAATCCTGCGCATCTCGTCGTGCGATCTGTTCCTCTACACGGGCGGTGAGTCCGACGCCTGGGTAAAGCGCGTCGTCCGCGACTCCGTGAATAAAAAGCAGGCTGCCGTCAGCATGATCGAAGCCCTCGGCGACCGCGCCCGCGCGGAGGAGACGGTGGAAGGCATGGAAGCCGGCCACCATCACGATCATCATGACGAAGATCACAAAAAGGACCATGACCACGAGCACGAAAAAGGCCATGACCACGAGTACGAAAAGGATCACGACCACGAACACAAGAAAGATCACGAACAGGAGCACGATCATGACGAAGGTCCCGAATACGATGAGCACGTCTGGCTCTCGCTCGTCAACGCACGTATGTTGTGCGGCCGCATCGCCGACGCTCTGAGCGGTATCGATCCCGAAGGCAAGCAGATTTATCGCGCCAACGCCGAGGCTTACTGCGCCAGGCTCGACGCGCTCGACGCGAAATACCGCGCCGCGGTCGCCACGGCAAAACACAAAACGTTGCTGTTCGCCGACCGCTTCCCGTTCCGTTATCTCGTCGACGACTACGGTCTGAAGTACTACGCCGCGTTCCAGGGCTGCTCGGCTGAGTCCGAAGCCAGCTTCAAGACCATCCTGTTCCTTGCGGACAAGCTCGACGAGCTGAAATTGCCCTGCGTGCTCACCATCGACGGCTCCTCGAAAAAGATCGCCGAGACCGTCGTCCGTACGGCCAAAAGCGGCCCCGTTCCTATCCTCACGCTCGATTCGCTGCAGTCGGTGCGCGATGCGGACGCCGCCCGCGGTCTGGATTATCTTGCCGTGATGGAACGCAATCTTGAGATCCTGAAGGAGGCACTGAAATGAATCGCACGTTTCGCACACTCTTCACTGCTGCGGCAGCCGCAGTCCTGATCGCGGGCTCCGCGTTTGCGGCCGGCGACGACGGCAAACCGATCGACCTGCGCAGCATGAGCCGGACAATGGCTTACGCCACCGTCTACGACATGCAGAACAATCCCGACAATTACCTCGGCCGCACCGTGCGCATGAGCGGAAGCTTCACCACGTTCACAGCCAAGCCCGGCGGCGAGCGCTGCACCGCCTGTATCATCAAGGACGCGGCCGCCTGCTGCTCCGCCGGCATGGAGTTCAGCCTCGCCGAAAAACCGGCCAAACTCCCGAACGAAGACAGCACCATCAATGTTGAGGGCGTCTTTGCTGTCGAAAAGGAAGCCGGCCTGGCCTTTACCCTTCTCAAAAACGCGCGTTTCCTTCCCTGACAGGCAAAACGAACGGCCCCGCACCATGCGGGGCCGTTCGTGCTATACTTGACGCATCAAAGCATCACGAAGGAGCTGTTTTCAATGATCACACCCGACGAGATCGCCCGTACCGATCCCGAATTTGCCCGCATCGTCTCACGCTTTGAAGCCGAAGTGCGCAAACACGGAGGTCTTGGCGAGCGCTCACGCGCGCTCTGCGTGCTCGCTGCCCTGATCGCCCTGGACGAAACGGACGAATTCGCCCTGCGGCTCGGAGAAGCCCTGAACGGCGAGCTTACGCCCGTCGAAGCGAGCGAAGTCGTCTATCAGTCGGCCGCGTACTGCGGCGTGCCGCGTGCAAAGCGATTTCTGGCTGCCGCTAACGGCGTTTTTGCCTCGCACGGCGTCGTTCTGCCGCTGCGCACGCA
>JAEEGI010027262.1_pt1 | contig 10947 bp, 10 predicted proteins | sample 8958751 | NCBI WGS metagenome assembly JAEEGI01 (sample SAMN16246545, study PRJNA631951) | gut metagenome | biome: gut microbiome; feature: rumen; material: KS-attached | host: Bos | place: Iran: Karaj | collected 2018-10 | reverse complement strand
TTCCGCCCTTATCTGTATTTCCGATATGATTTCCTTCCCGATAAGAAATGGTCGCCGTTCATCGGCGCCAAACTGGGCTATGCCTTCTTCCCCGATACGCACTATCTCAACAGGTTGATCGTGTCTGGCTATGGCTTATATTACGGAAATGTTCCCGCAGAATATGAGCACATCCTGACAGACCCCGCGCAAACGCTCGGCGTGCGAAACAGCGTCTTCGGAACCATCGACGTGGGTGTCTCCCGCCGCATCGGCAACCATGGCGGCAAACTCTCCCTCGGCGTCTCCCTGGACCTCCAGCCGGTCCAGTTCAAGTATAACAATTCAGAGCAGAAGAAGTTCGCCCCTACCATCGGGCCCTCTTTAAAGACGTCTTTCTAGGAGTTTGATTCATCCTCAACACTTTGCGCAAATCTATCCAACTTCGCAAGGTCCTCAAAAAAGTTCGAGAATTTATCTGTGTAGTCTACATAGTAAGCCAGCCCCCAAAGGCTGGCTTATTTGTTATTTTGCCAGAGAAACGAAGAGGCAACATCGGCACTAATTCGGCTTACGAGCTCTCATTTACCTCAATCCCCTCGCTTCCTTCACTTGATGCATTCGCTGTCTTGTTCTGTTCTGTACTATAAGAGTGAAGGAACTAGTGGAACAGGTGCAACATAATCGGATACTTTCCTCTGGATTCTTTTTCCGTCTGTTTCTGCTATTCCATTCCAAGTGTTGAACTGAACAAGAACCCATATTGTAAGATTCTGCCATAAAAATGCGGGGGAATAAAAAATAACACTATATTTGTATGTAATCCTTTAAGTTTGCAGTATTTGGCTTTTTTTTTTGCAACTCCTATAGCGTTTGTAATGAAAAACGCGCCGATATATTACTTATGGAGCGAAGACGCTTATACTGACAATAATTACTACGCTACTAAAGATTTAATAAGAGTACCACAATATGAAAAATCATGACTCCGAAAATAAATCAAGAAGAGATTTCTTGAAGGAAATTATTAGCGGTGCCTTTATTGTTTCTGCTGGAATGTTTTTCGGCGCAAACAGTGCCGTGGCAAAATCTTTCGCCATGGCATCCGGGGTATGTAGCACAGGGTTGAGCTGCTCTGGCGGTGGTGGTCAATGCGGCTCTGGTTTAAGTTGCTCTGGTGGTGGTGGTCAATGTGGTTCCGGATTGAGTTGTGGAGGCCAAGGTTCTGGTGGCCGTGGTCAATGTGGTTCCGGACTGAGCTGTTCCGGCGGTGGAGGCGCTTGTGGCTCTGGATTGAACTGCGGCGGGCAAGGCTCTGGTGGCCGTGGTCAATGTGGTTCCGGATTGAGCTGTTCCGGCGGTGGAGGCGCTTGTGGCTCTGGATTGGATTGCGCTGGTGGAGGCGGGAAATGTGGCTCTGGGTTGAGTTGTGGAGGGCAGTAATATGTCGATCCTATTAAAGCTTCCATCTAATATACAGATATTTAATAGAGGGGAGAAGGTCGTATATATTAACCCAGATGTTCCTGCTTGGATCGTAACCAACCACAATGGAGAGGTTATTCTTTCCTTATGCGATGGTGGTAATTCTATTGAGGATATTGTAACTCAATTTAGGGATTTGTATGGGGCAGAACTTGCTGAGAAAGTAAACAACTTTCTTAAGTACTCTATCTCGACGGGGTTTTTCGACACCCCTTCTAATGAAGAAATCCCTATTATTAAGTCATATGGGAAACTTAATCTAGTTCAGTTTTCCATTTCCTCTATTTGCAACTTAAATTGTCGCTACTGTTATGCTACGGATAGGCGTGAGAGTAATCAGCCCCGTATGACATTACAGGATTATCAACGAGTCGTTGATGATGTACTTACGATCTCGCAAGATGTGAAATTCACTCTAACGGGAGGAGAACCTCTTATCAATAAAGATTGTTTTGCGATTGCTAAATACATTCAGTCCAAAGGGTGTTTTGTAGACTTGCTCACAAATGGCACCCTTATTAATGATTCAAATGTAGAATCTATTAAGGAGTGTTTCAACAAAATCACCATCAGTTTGGATGGGAGCGATCAAGAGAAACATGATTATTTTAGAGGAAGAGGTTCATATAAAAAGACTCAAAAAGCAATTCATTTGCTTGAAAGTAATGGTATTGCATACGAACTTTCAATGACCGTAAATAAACAGAATATCACGGACATTGAAGAAATGGCCGCGAAGTATGGAAGTAAATTACGATTCGCGCCACTATTCCCAGCAGGGAATGCTAGAGAATCGGAAGTCGATCTTTCAATACGAGGCAAAGAATACTACTCTGCACTCCATTCTGCACAAAATGTCAATCCATTATCTTTTTGCGAGTCTGCGTTGGAGAACTCAAAATACTGCAGAGCATGTAAATGCGCTGTGGGTAATCAAGAATTGAGCGTTTCATCAACTGGTGATGTATATCCATGTCAGCTCTTGCATTACCAAGAATTTCTTATAGGAAACGTTCACAATACGCCTATTTCTGAATTATGGAAAAAATCTCCTATTGTTGAGCGTTTTTCCAGGCTGACCGTAGACAATATTGAAGGATGCAGAGATTGTGCTTTCAAGTATATTTGCGGAGGTGCTTGCCGTGCACGAGCTTATCATGAGTGTGGCCGCCTTGATGTGAGTGGTGAATTCTGCGAATATGAGAAAGAAGCATATTTGCAAGGGATTATTGATTATTATGGTATGAACCTACTTTAATCGAGCGGACTATGAAAAGAATCGCATTCGTCTTTTTGACTTTGTTTTTCTGCATAAGTGCTCTTAATGCTCAAGAACCGAAGAATAATCTTAGAAAGAGTCTGTTTCAATTAAAACAGAATTTTCCCGCTGTAGAATTTGGTTGGGAAGAAAATGAAGAGCGCGTTTTTGTATATCAAGATGAAGATGAGTACAACACAAAGGACTATTTCTTTACTTTCAAGAACGATCGAGTACAGTCCGAAGCGTTAATAGTCGGATCAAAGGGCGTTATCAAAAATGATACATATATGTGGTTTCTTCAAACGACATCATCTTTTTATGAGAAGAAAGGATATCAGAGAGCATTTGTAAGCGACGCTATTTTACGTGCTATCAATAGTTTTAAAAAGAGTGATGTCATAATAGATTCCCATGATTACATGTCCGAATTTGATTATTCAGATTTCGTGTTGGTTATTCAGTACAAGCCAGAGGAGAGGACATGCCTTCTTTTGTATATGGTTAATTAGTCATACAAATGAAAACGATTAGGCGTTTTATTTCAATAGCAGTATTATTACTTGCATCTTTGACGTGTTTTGCTCAAGTACCCAAACACGACTTGGGAAAGTCTTTGTCAGAAATGAGACAGAAATACCCTAATTTGACGTATCATGAGACACGAAATAAACTAGTTGAATATCAGACTGGCAATCGCACTCTGACGTTCAAAGACAATAAACTCGTATGCGACTGTGAGGATTTGTTTGTTGGCGTGAATTATGTACGACAGTTATTGAACAAACTGGAACAAACTGCATATATCAGGAAATCAGATGCAACAGATAACTCCTTCTCTTTCTCCCAGATGTTCTATTACGATGGGTTCTGGATTACAGTAGGATACTGGTATGATGATAGATATTTGAATTTCATATTTCAAAGTCCCGAGTTTTTTAAGCAGTAATGCTTACCAGTTTAGCTCAAATAATCCATTCTAGTTTTTAATAATCCCTGTCAGGAAAAAGCGATGGAAATGTCCCGTCCCAATGAAGGGCGGGACAGGTGAAACATATAGGACTGATATGTTTGAGGAGACCTACCATAAATCATCTTCCCTGAAATAATAAAGAACTATAGCTGATAATTATTGGGATGATGCCACAACTATTGGAGGCATTGAACTCTGAATCTCCTCCAACAAGGCCTTGTCTTCACGATAGTACCCGCAGTCTTTTGCATATTGTGGCTCCGGTTCCTCAGGTGTGCCGTATTTCTTATGTAGGCAGCAAAAGATGGGCGACAATCCTAGCGGCCTGTCAAAGCCGCTACGGTGGTACTTGCAGAATTGACAAGTCTTAATTTGAATACCAGCCTGCCTTGCAGCAGCGTATCCATAATCATAAGGCGATGGGTCTCCAAGGTAGAAGCTGTCTATACTGGCTTCGAAGATGGCTTTATCATTATCCTTGATCCAGACATCCCTGCAAGATTTCATCTCATCCATGTTAGTAACGAAGGCTTTCCCGCTGCGAAAAAGGTAGAAGCGTTGAATGCTGCGCAGTGCAAGCGGTTCTGGACTAGAAGATTTCTTCTTGAAGCCGTGAAACTTTGCAAAACCGATGGTCTCGACGTCACGGACCTTACCGAACTTAGCATCAGGGTTTTCAACGATAGGTGCAGACAAAAGCGTCTCAATGTCTTCTTCCGTCTTTATTCGAATTTCGATGATACGAAGTCCAGATTCCCGTTTCTGTGGTGTACTCATGTGTGAAACCTGAATCTCTATCAGAACAGGGTCCCGGTCAGGCTTCCTTGAATTAGTTAATAGCAGGTCAGCAATATAATCATTGATTGGCTGCTCTTCTTGGCAAGTATCATAAAACTCTTTAAGATCAAACGTCTCCAACATCGGTATATGACACTCTTCTTCTTTTGAAAATGGGCAGGTTCCCATCTCCAAACATCTTACGTCACGATAATAGCCTACCAAAAATGAGGAATCCTTTTCGAACTTCTCCTTGATTAGACGTTTCGCAAGTTTATGAAGATAGGTTTCTGTACCGCAATGGGCATCATCGCAACGATGAGCGAAATGCCAGGTGCGAACCTCACCTAAACGTGCTATCATCCCTGCTCCACATCCAAGGCAATGATATGTAGGCGAATCATTACGTTCTAGATAAGCTTGTTTGATCGAGACCAATCGGCCCTGCTCATTAAGAGCATAGTGGTGTTTTACTCCAGCCATAGAAACCTCCTATCGCTCGTTGGGAATTAAATCCAAGTGGGCATCTAGGATAACACAGATGCGAGACAGGATATCTACTCCAGTAGAGTACTTGCCCTGCTCAATGCGAGAGAGATTCGCGGCATCGATACCAGTAAGGAGTGCCAAGTCACGGGCCTCCATTCTTTTAGCTTCTCGGAGTTCCCTGATCCGACGACCAATCCTGACGCGTTCTTCCTGACGATTACCAGGACCGACACCCATAGAAGGGACGGCATTACGAATAAACTCCCAACTAATGCGGTTGACCATCTTCTCTTTATCATCAGAGAAGTTTCGGTCAAATATAAACTCCATTAGATGAAGAACATAAGCCTTGTATTCATCGCTGTCGTACTTAGCTAAATCCGACATCATTGTGAAGATTTCTCCGTCTGGAGATTGCACCTCAACAGTATAGTCGTTGAGGATTTGGGCCCTCGACCTTGTCGGGGTATCCATGAACTTTTTTAAGTTCTTATCCATTTTTTGATTGCCGTATTTTAGGTGTTGCCGCCACCTTTAGGTATTGAACTTAGTGCAAAGTTAAGAAAGTATTCGAAATTGGCAAATAAACCAATTAAAAACAGAGACAGTAGGACAAATAATAGAGTTATTCCTTCACAATTTAACCAGCATTCTCATAAATGAAATGCTGAATCTCTAGCAGCCCTTCGATGAACGACAGGTTCGATAATTTATCATAGTAGTCTACTAAATGAAGGAAAAATCGAATGGTTTTTCCTTTTTTTGTATCTTTATTGCAAGGAGGCGATGAGGGGGTCAGAACTTGGAGTTTTTCAAATACCTAATAATCAAGCAGTTGAAAAAGTGCCGGTTCCAAGCCTGCCATAAAAGTAGGAGGCTTGGAACCGTCCTTTTTGTAACCTTCTGTATATAAGCAACTTACAAACAGCTAGGTGCCAACCCTATTTTTCCCGGACCACATTCACCGTTTATTTCTGATCCGACTAGTCGTCCTTCTCAAGTTCAAAGATAGATTCGACTGGTTTACCAAAATACCTCGCGATCTTCAGGACCAAAACTCCGGAGGGGATGTAACCACCCGCCTCGATGGAATTGATCGTCTGCCGACTCACTCCTACGGCGGCGGCAAGCTCCTGCTGGGTGATGTCCTTTATCGCCCGCTCAACTTTAACGGTGTTTTTCATTTCCCCTCCCTCCTGATCGCTTTCATCGTTAAGTTAAACTTCAAGATATACACCAGGAAATACAAGTAGATTGCGGCACATGTAAATGTCAGGAAATCGAGCCCCATAATGAACAGGATGCCTAAAGCCAGGATGATGGCCGTAAACCACAAACTCCAGACAAAAGACTGCATTCTGATCTGTCCTGTCATTTCATCTTCATCCTTTTCTCGGGATAAAGCTATAAAGCAGAGTGAAACAAGCAAGCCCAGCATCCCCAGTGTTGAAATCAGATTAGCTTCTCCTTTGTAGAAAATATCGTCTCCAATGGCTACCCAGGGAACTTTAATCTCTGGAAGGTTGACACTAAAGAAAAGGCATACACATAATGCGGCAAATGGCAGAAACATCCACATTCCTACTTTCTTGTAGGAGTAAGGAAGAAGGTAATTACGTGTTTTCATATGGCATTGACAGTATTACATCTGCCACAAATGTAAAAACAATTTTCCGAATTGTCAAATAAACTTTACAAATTGTATGTTCGGTTTAACAATTCAGGATAATCACCTCGGCTGCAGGAAGCAACTGCGCGAATCTTTCCACCTTCCGGAGGTCCTCCAAAAGGTTCGATAATTTATCATAGTAGTCTACATAGAAAATAAGTCAGCCTCTTTGGCTGACTTATTTATTTGATTATCAGAGAATTGCGATTCTGTGAAAAGTTCGAGATTGTGAGAATCCGTTTTTTATCTACTAGTTAAAAAATCCTCGAACCAGGCTCTTAACGGAATTCCTTACCAATTTCTCTTCTCCTCGATGATTTGCATAAGATCATCCCGTCCCTGAGAAATACCCGATTCATCAAGTATCTGCTCAAAAGCATTCATGATATCTTCGCGTTCTTCTGTCTCGATAAACTGAGACCGACGATCGAGTTGATTAAATCCTTCAACATAATCATTGGCGATGCTTTTTAGGGTAGAGAAATCAACTTCCGGGTGGTTTACCTCTTCTAAAACTCGACGACGGGTTTCCTTCCATAAAGCGACCGACTTGGTGTATTTTGATTTGGGCACAAACTCACTTCCGTCCCAATGGCGAAGCGGATTATTCATGTTTTCATGAAGCCATTCGTCAGAACGCAGTTTAATAATCGACAAGTCTTGGACATTGTTCTTATACCTTCTCTTGATTATCTTCCCGGCCTCAGCCGGAATACTTTCAAGCCACAGATTCTTAAGGTTAGGCAGGTCGTTAGGACGAGGGAAATCCTCGGCAGAGAAGCCAAACAAGTCATCTATCGTCAAAGTTTCCAGATCGTGAAGCTTTGCTATTTCAGCCACGTCGTAGATATAGCCTGGCTTTCCCGCTAGCCCTAACCACGTTAGACCAGGGAATCGAGAAGAAACTCTCTTCAAACTGAACTCCTGAATATTCGACAGACGCAGATTTGTCAGTCTATAAAGACCGACATCAGGCAGAAAATCATCTTGCAATTCAACGCGAAGAACCATAAAATAGCCATCGTTTGGCGAATGGACTTTAAGATTAGGGGACAGTTTTCCTTTTAATGTCACCTTTCCCATGCTTGATGGCAAGATAATACTTTCGATTTCTTCTCCGCTGATTTCCAATTCTTCCAGATGGGTACGGCTCAGATCGACTTCTTTATGCCTGCAATCATCCCAAATCAACTCCCGAATAAGATATCGGCGTTCAAGAAATGGGATTAACTGTGGATAGTCTTTACTGGTATTGATTCTTCCCAACGCAGGGAGTTTATCTAATTCAGAGAAATCCGATAGAGCGCTGAGCGTATCATCAAAGAGTCCATAAAGGTTCTTTTTCACCGCCTTGCCTGCGACGATGATGGTTTCACTCGTTTCCGTCAATGCTTTTTTGAAAGCTGAAACCTGATCTTGGGGCAGTTTGTTCCATCTCTCTGTCCATTTCTGCTGGCTTCCATCCGGCCAGTCGCCATACGCTCTGCATTCCTCAAGAGGTTTTATGGCTTTCTCCCCTATTCGTATAGCATTACTGGGGAAAAAACTAATCGGAACCCAGTAATGACGAATCTCGTTATCCCAAAAATGATGATTCAACGTGAGATAGGACATCTTTTTCAGATCCCTTTCTCCGGGCTTTTTGTCGCTCCAATAATCCAGATCCACATAAACCGCATATTCCTCACCCAACTTCTCGCCTATTTGAACAACCTGGAAAGCAAACCACTTCCCCGTCTCTTTCTCTTGGAGAGCATACACATCTCCTGCTTGTAATGATGTTTTCGTCATAATATGTGTGACGATCAATTCGTTTTTCAATTCCTATTTATCGACCTAAATATAGCGATTATCTTCCATAAAAGCATACTGTTTTTGTGAGCCCTCCTTTTCTGTTATATTCTCACTTCCTTGATTATCAAAATATTGCGCAAACTTTTCGACCTTTCTGATGTCTTCCAAAAGGTTCGAGATTTTACCTGTGTAGTCTACACAGCAAGCCAGCCTTTCAGGGCTGGCTTTTTCGATACAGGAGGATGGCTCCCTATCATCCCCGCAATCATCTGATAATCAAGCGATTGAAAAAACATCGGTTCCGAACCTCTTCGTTTTATAGCAGGGTCGGAACCCGTCATTTTATAACCATCTGCAAATAAGCGACTTAAAATCAGCCTGGTGCCAATCCTTTTGTGAACTTATTTCAGGACGATACAGGGGACCTGCAGGGATAACGAGAAAACAGCATTGATATTCAACGACTTACATAATTGCCACCTGCAGACCTATTGGGACGGAAAGGTCCATGCAATTGTTTCTCCGGAATTTAATTCGAAAACCAGGCAACGTATCCTTTCAAAGCTTTTTAAGGATTATCGATTCCGATTCTTTGACCGGAGCCTGCAAGTACCCCGCCCCGTGCCATGTATTTCTTCTACTATGATGCCTCGGCCAGAAAGCGATAAGAAAAATTACTAACTTTGTGTCAACATGAATGCACCGTTGAAGCAACTGGCGAAAGAAACTGCCATCTATGGCCTCCCTTCCATCCTGGCAAGGGTGTTGAACTTCCTTTTCGTTTCCGTATATACCCGGATGCTCACGCAGGTTCAGTACGGTGTGGTAACGGAATTCCTCGCCTATATCGCCATATTGCAGGTGCTTTTGGTGCTGGGACTGGAGACCGGATGCTTCCGTTTCGCGAACAAAGAAGGAGAGGATCCCCGTAAGGTGTATTCAGGGGCCCTCTTGACCGTGATGGGGCTCAACCTGGCCTTCCTGGCCGTGATGGTCGGATTTTCGGATGTCATTTCTTCCGCGCTAGGCTATGAAGGCTATCGGCGGCTCATCATCTATATCGCATCCATTCTCTTTTGCGACAGCATAACGGCCATCCTTTTTGCAAAACTCCGGCAGGAGCACAAGGCTGTCAAGTTTGCCATCTTCAAGTGCATCAAGATATTTACGGAGATTGGCGCCAACCTGTTTCTCTTTTTCGTCTATCCCGCAAAACCGGATTTCACCTACCCCATCTTCGCCATCTTCATCAGTTGCGTTCTGTGCCTGGCCCTGTTCGTTCCGGATTTACTGAAACTCCGTCTTTCCTGGGACGGGAACCTTGTGAAAAGGATGCTGGCCTATTCCGTTCCATTGATGGTCGCCGCCCTCCCGGGAGTCGCCAATGACTTTGCCGACCGTCTTCTTTTCCGCTTCTTCGACACTTCCGCCGAGGCTTGGCGGGCATCGCTGGGCGTCTATCAGGCGGCCGTAAAACTGGCGGTGATCATGAACCTTTTCATCCAGATGTTCCGCTATGCCGCAGAGCCCTTCTTTTTCCAGCAGGCCAAAGAGAAGGGCGTCCGTCATCTGTATGCCCTTGTCATGGAGTATTTCACGGCCTTCTGCGCTATAGTCTTCCTGGGAGTTGTCGGGTATATTGACATCATCTCCCTCTTCCTCGGAAGAGATTTCCGCATCGCCATCGGGGTCGTCCCCATCATGTTGTTGAGTTATATGCTTCTGGGGATGTGCTTCAATGTTTCCATGTGGTACAAGCTCTCAGAACGGACCAACATGGCGATTTGGATCACCTTGGCGGGACTGGCTGTCACCGTCATCGTCAATATCGTTTTCATGCCGAAATACTCCTATTGGGCCTCGGCTTTCGGACATCTGGCCAGCTATCTGACCATGTTCATCCTGAGCGCCTGGTTGGGTTCAAAGTATTATCCCATTCCCTACAACTGGAAAAGAATCGGATTGTTGTTCATCCTCATGGGCTTAGCTTATGCCGTCATGCTCTTCACCGCTCCGACTGAACCCGGGATACACTGGGCTAGCATCGCTCTGAATACCCTTGTGCTCGGCGCATTCGCTATGGCAGCCTGGCTTATTGTACGTAGGCGTCCGTCAACCGAATGATCTGCGTGTTAAGTGTCATCCCCATCACCTTCGTGATTTTCAACATATTGTACAAATCTTCCCACCTTCTTAATGTCCTCTAAAAGGTTCGAGATTTTAGGTGTTTGGTCTACATAGCAATGAAAGCCAGTCAATTGACCGGCTTTCTTTTTTTATTATCTTTGCCAAAGATGCATGTGAAATCCAACAATGAGAATAATGTCTACCAAAACTGTTTTGATTATCCTCCTGGTTTTAGCGGGTGTGGCTCTTTTTATTTATCAACGAAGAGGCAGACCGGATCCAGTCACATTGACGGAATCCCAGCAAGATCCGTTATTCTGGGAAATCCTGTCTCTTTGCCGACCAGTTTCCGAATATGAAGTTGAAACCAACGCAGCTGTTATCCGCTTGTCTCAA
>JAEEGI010027261.1_pt1 | contig 10948 bp, 15 predicted proteins | sample 8958751 | NCBI WGS metagenome assembly JAEEGI01 (sample SAMN16246545, study PRJNA631951) | gut metagenome | biome: gut microbiome; feature: rumen; material: KS-attached | host: Bos | place: Iran: Karaj | collected 2018-10 | reverse complement strand
GGTCCGCTGTTTCATGGCGCAGCAGGTACCGGTCCGCGCCGGCATCGAACAGCGCTTGGTAACTCTCCCGGCTGCGTTCCCCCAGGGAGAGGGTTACGGCACAGTCCGGGTACCGCTTTTTGATTTCCCGGATGACGGGGATCAGCACCTCATCGGTGAAATGCCCATCCTCGCCGCCCTGCAGTACAAAGGTGCGGAAGCCCAGAGCGTATCCATCCTCCGCGCAGGAGAGGATCTCCTCCGGGGTGAGGCGGTAGCGGACCAGCGCGGTGTTGGACCGGCGCAGCCCGCAGTACAGGCAGTCGTTCCGGCAGATATTGGTGAATTCAATCAGGTCGCGGATGAAGACGTCATTGCCGTAAAGCCGCTTCCGCTCCGCCACGGCGAGGTCTGCCAGCAGCCGCGCGGATTCCGGCGTGCGCTGACGGATCAGCTCCGCGTATTCCGCTTCCTCCAGGCTGCGCGTTTCCTGCAGCTTCCGGATGAGGGATTCCGGATTTCCGCTCATTCAGATCCCTCCCCGAGCAGCGCGTGGATTTCCGGGAACAGGCGGAGGCTCCGCTCCAGCACGCCGGTGATATGCGCGATTACCAGCCCGTAATTGGTGAAGGGAACTCCCTGGGCTTCCGCCATTTCCCGCCGGGCCTGCACTTCCTTTTCGGTGATCATGCACCCGCCGCAGTGGATCACCGCGGCATACGGGGACAGGTCTTCCGGAAAGTCCGGCCCGGAGCAGGTGTCGATTTCGATTGCGTGGCTGGTATGCTCCCGCAGCCAGCGCGGGATTTTCACCGTGCCGATATCATTGCACTGGCGGTGGTGTGTGCAGCCCTCGGCCATCAGCACCCGGCTTCCGTCCCGCAGGGAGCGGAGCGCCGCAACACCCCGCACCGCGGTTTCCAGGAAGCCCCGGTAGCGCGCCATGAGGATGGAGAACGACGTCAGGGGGATTTCCTCCGGCACCAGGGGAGCGACCGCGCGAAACGCCTGGCTGTCGGTTACGACCAGGCGCGGCGGTGCGGCAAGCGCGGAAAGTGCCGCCGGCAGCTCCGTTTCCCGGGCAACCAGGGGCAGCGCCCCGGCCTCCAGCAGGTCACGGATGGCATGCTGCTGCGGCAGGATCAGGCGGCCCTTCGGCGCGGATTCATCGATCGGGCATACGAGCACAGCGCAGTCGCCCGGCCGGACCAGGTCCGCGATGAGATGCTTTTCCGCCGTACGTCCCGGCAGCAGGCGGGCCATCCGCTCCTTCAGTTCCCGGATGCCTTCGCCGGTGAGGGCGCTGACGGCTACGGTCCGGTCATCTTCGGGGACCGTCCGGTAAAGATCCTGCTTGTTCACAGCTACCAGGAAAGGGATATTCCGTTCCCCGAACAGGTGCAGCAGCTCCCGGTCGGTCTCCTGGAGGCCGGCGGCGCTGTCCACAACCAGCACGGCCAGGTCTGTCCGCCGCAGGATCTGCCGAGCTCGTTCCACCCGGAGGCTGCCGCGGCCGCCCGCGTCGTCAAATCCGGGCGTATCAGTAATGACCACCGGTCCCAGCGGCAGCAGCTCCATGGTCTTTGCAACCGGATCCGTGGTGGTGCCCTTCACTTCGGAAACCACCGAGACCGCCTGCCCGGTTACCGCATTCACCAGGCTGGACTTCCCGGCGTTCCGGCAGCCGAAAAAGCTGATGTGCACCCGCTCAGCCGCGGGCATTTCATTCATGGACATCATGTCACCTCCGCAAAGAAAAATCGCCGTGATCCCTGACGGAAACACGACGACAAAAAACAAAGCCTTTTATCGCATCGGTTCTTTCGCCTCAAGTTTCGTTTCGGCGTCAGGGGATGCCTTGGAAAAATATTCAGTTCACCGGAATTCCGGAAAGATCAGACGGCGGAGTAGGTCGCCTTGGCCCGGAGGCCTTTGATCCGGCCCAGCGCGCCGGTCAGCGCGTTGATCCGGTCGTTCGGCGCGTCAATCGCCAGGCAGATGATGCTGATCTTCCGTTCCCGATAGGGAATGCCCATTCTTCCGATGATGTACTGGCTGTAATCGTGGAGCAGGCTGTTCAGCTCGGTGACGGCGTCCCCGTCCTCGACGATGATGCTGATGACCGCAACCCTGCTATCCATCCGAACCCCTCCAGACATTACCGGTGCGTACCGGGCAGGCTCATTGTACATCATGCCCGGCGGGTTGGCAAGGGAAATTCCGGAGGGGGAAAAGTCAATATTTTGTATTTTTTTGAAATTTTCCTGAAATGGATATTGTATTTTGTCTCCTGTGGCTGTACAATCTGTGGTAGTTCTGACAGAAGAAAAGGGAGTGTCAACCGATGTTCGAGGAAACGCAGGAAGCGCAGGCACCGCTGTGGGAAGATTCCCATCCATGGCTCGTCAGTATCCCCTCCGCCAAGGAAGAGGAAGACTCGGTGGATGAGATGCTCCGCTATTCACTCGACGAGATCCGTTTCACCTGACAGGGGAAACTGTCTCCGGATGACAGAATCGGAAATGACCTGATGATACGCGGCAGGGGGAGATCATCCCGCTGCCCGGTTTCTTTTTACGGGACCTTTGGAGGAAAAAGCATGCTCTATATCATGCGGCACGGAAGAACCGACTGGAATGACCTGCGGAAGCTGCAGGGCCGGACGGATATCCCGCTGAATGACGCGGGAAGGGAAATGGCGGAAGCCGCCCGGAAGGAATACGCGGACGTCCATTTCGATATCTGCTTCTGCTCACCGCTCATCCGGGCACGGGAAACCGCGGAAATTGTGCTGCGGGACCGGAATATCCCGATTGTTCCGGATGACCGGCTGAAGGAGATGTCCTTCGGCGAGTGCGAGGGGCTGGAGAACAGCTTCGGGATTTCCGACTGCAAGGTCAATGTGCTGTTCCGGGAACCGGAAAAGTATACCGACCTGCCGGAAGGCGCCGAAAGCCTGGAGGAACTGTTTGCCCGCACCGGGGAGTTCCTGCGGGAAAAGGCGGATCCCCTCCTGGCGGAGGGAAAGGACGTGCTGATCGTCGGCCACGGCGCCATGAACTCCAGCATTGTCTGCCGGCGGAAAGGACTTCCCGTTTCACAGTTCTGGAGCGCCGGAATCGAAAGCTGCCGGCTGATGGAACTGCCGTGAGGAGATATTGCAGAACCGCCCTGTTCAGAAGAACAGGGCGGTTCTGCATGGAACGGTCGGATGGTCATTCCAGTGTGGGATGGATCACTGCAGATGCATACGGTTCTGAAAGAGGGATATACAGCAGTTCATCGCAGAAATTTGCATCCGTATAATGATATTGGCCAAAGTGCAGGCAGATTGCTTCCGCATCCCGGGGAAGGTTCAGGGACAGTTCATCGATTCCGCTGATCCGATTCGTTTCCGGATCCGGGTAATAATCAGGCGGGTTCTTATCGAGAACAGCCGGGACAGACCGCAGGGAATCAGGCATATAGGCACAGAAGCTCCAGCAGGACAAAGTTTCCAGATCTTCCGGATTGCGGCTGTCCGTGTGGAAAGAGATAACCGCCTGGGTTTCCAGGGAAGACCGTTTCAGTGACAGGGTGTCCACGACGACCGGACCGGATGGTCCGGCAATCTCCTGATTGACCGGGATGGTAACGGTTTCCAGATCAGAGACCGGGAGCGTGATTGCTGTTCTCTTGCTGCCGGCATACACGGCCTCCCAGTTGGGTTCTTCTTTGCTTTCCGGGATTACAGAGGATATCCAGTCCAGGTCGATGGCCTGTTCGTTTTCTTCCGGGCTCCAGAAGGCTTCGGATACGAAGATGGCTTTGGTATCATCCACGCACCACAGCATATCCTGCCATCTGTGGAACTGCGGGCTATCAAGTTCCACATATACGGGGATGACCGGAAGCTGCTTTTCATCCGCGTAATCCTGAACGGTCCGCGGGTCGTCTGTGCCGCGAAGGTCATACAGGTAATTTCCGAGCGGGGTCTGATCCGCAGGATCGGACAAGTGCCGGAACAGCGCCGGGCTTCCGTCCTTCATGCTGATTTCCGTCATCACGATTGCACGGCCGGGAGTTGCGTATGCGTCAACAATGCGGAACAGGACGCCGTCCAGTTCAGTTTCCAGGGTCTGGTCAAATCCGCTTTCAAAATTTTCCGGGACATCCTGGTCACTGTAAAAGCGGGAAAAAGCACCGATATTCCATCCGCTGAGGCTGGCTGCAAGAGCGGTCAGGGACAGCAGGGCAAGTACAAGGGCAAAAACGAGGCCGACAGATATTTTTTTCTTCATTTGGGGTTCCTCCTCCATCATCAGCTTTGCGAGCTTGGCTTCGCTTCGCGCGTCAAAGCCTTCAGGAGGTTCCGGCAGATTCATCTGCAGCTCTTTTTTCAGTTCCTTTTGATTCACAGCGTTCAGTCCTCCTTTCGGACATCCACCCGAAGCATATTCAGGGCTCTGGTGATGCGGGTGGAAACGGTTCCCCGGGGAATCTGCAGAATTGCGGCAATATCTTCTTCCCGCATGTTTTCCTGGAATTTCAGGATCAGCGGAGTCCGGTATTTCTCCTTCAGCCCGGAAACATATTCCCGGATGGGTGCGCCGGTTTCCGGCGCAGCCAGGGTATCCCGGTAATCCTCCAGCGGTTCAGTTTTTCTGCGTTTGCGCAGTTCCGTCCGGGCTGCGTTGACTGTGCAGCGCATCAGGTAGACCGGCAGGCGGTCTTCATCCTGGATGCGCGGCAGGGCTTTCCATGTCTGCTCTGTTGCGGTGGAAACCGCATCTTCCGCATCGGCCGGGGATCGCAGTATGCTCAGGGCAACGCGGTACAGCCGGTGCCGGTTCAGGCGGACCGCGGCCACAAACGCGTTCTCAAGCTCCCGTTCCATTTCATCACTTCTCCTTGTTTCGTATCCGGATACATAAATAAAGATGCGCCGGCGATGCGTTTTTGCTTCATTTCCGCGAAAAAAATTTTTTTTCGCGTACCGGGCATTATACCATGCGGCTTCCGGATGTAAAGGAAAACCGGTTCCGGATCCGGCGGCTTGACCGGGGGATGGGTTCCGGTGGTACAATACAATCCATCCCGGGAAACCCGGACTGAGAAACAGAAATACGGAGATGGCAGATATGAATATCCAGTACAGGAAAATGACGGAGAACGACCTGGAGACCTTCATCACGATGCGGATTACCCAGCTGCGGGAGGAGGGCGCCACGGAGGATGTGGACCTGGTGCCGCCGCTGATGGACTATTACCACCGGCACCTGGCGGACGGGACGTTTGTCTCCTGGCTGGCGGTGGACGGAGACAGGATCATCGGCACCAGCGGCATGTCCTTTGTGGAGAAACCGCCGTATTTCAGCTGTCCTTCCGGAAGGATCGGCCTGCTTTCCAGCATGTATACGGATCCCGGATACCGCCGGATGGGCATCGCAAAGGAGCTGCTCTGCCGGGTGGTGGAGGAAGCGCGCGCATACGGCTGCGGAAATGTGCAGATCACGGCATCCGATATGGGCGTGCTGCTGTACACGGACTTTGGTTTTAAGAAGAACGGGAACTTCATGCAGTACAAACTGTAAGGAAATTTTTCATCCGGGCCGGAAAAGGGTTGACACGGCCTGTCCTTTTGATGTATAGTCACCCCAATATTTTCCGGAAAGGAGCTCGTCCCATGATCTGGTGCGGATACGTCCATGAACTGCCGGCGAACAACGAACACGTTGTCCGTTACTTTGTCGTATCCGTTATTTCCGTCCAGAAGGTCAGGGAAGAGTAGTCCGGTATATCTTTACAGCCTAACCGGCCGCTTATCCCTGACGGATAAGCGGCTTATTTTTTATATATCCAAAGGAGGGGATTCCCATGAGGTTTGCGGAGAAAACCATCACCCTGAAGGACGGCAGGACCTGTATCCTGAAGCCGCCCGCGCCGGAAATGGCCGAAGAAATGGTCGGGATCCTGAAGCAGGTTGCCGCGGAAACGCCGTTCCTGTCCCGGTATCCGGATGAGGTGGACGCGACGCCGGAGGGCGAGAAGGAGTTCCTGGCCGGATCCCTGGAGAGTACGGATTCCGCGCTGGTGATCGCCACGGTGGACGGAAAAATCGCGGGGCATGCCGGCGTCCACGGGAGCCGCGTCCGGCGGAAAACCCGCCACCGCTGCACGATGGGGATTTCCCTGCTGGAGGAATACTGGGGACTGGGAATCGGCACCGCCGTCATCGGATACCTGGGTGAATTGGGAAAACAGCTGGGATATGAGCAGATGGAGCTGATCATGGTGGCGGAAAACGAACGGGCCGGGGCCCTGTACCGCAAATGCGGGTTTGCCGAATGCGGAAGGCAGTACCGCGGCATGAAGTTTGACGACGGAACCTACCATGATGAAATCCTGATGGTGAAAATGCTGTAAAGGAGGGATATGAATGAGAGTCTGCCTGGAAACGGAACGGCTGATCCTGCGCAATCTGGTCCCGGAGGATTATGAGGCGGTTTTCCGCTGGTGCGGCGATCCGGATGTCGCGCGGTATATGGTTTATCCGGTCTATACGAAGGCGGAGGACGTCAGGACCTGGATTGAATCCCTGGATCCGGATGACCCCGATGAATATGATGTGGGAATCGTGCTGAAGGCGACGGGCGAGCTGATCGGCGGCGGCGGAATCTATTACCGGCCGGACCGGGATCTCTGGACGATCGGCTATAACCTCCGGAAGGACCAGTGGGGAAACGGATATGCCGTGGAGCTGATCAAAGCCCTGCTGGAGCATGCGGGAAAGACCCGGGAAATCCGGGGAATCGAGGGTACCTTTGCTACTGAAAATGCCAGGAGCCGGCGGGTGATGGAGAAGCTCGGCATGGAATATGTGGAGGATGTGATCCTGACCAAGCTGGACGGGAGTGAAAGCTATCCCGGAAAACGGTACGGGAGGATGTTCAGATGAATTACCTGGAGGAATACTACAACAGCTTCAATGAGGAAGAACGGCTTCTTTCCCGCCACGGGCAGGTGGAATACCTGACCACCATGAAATATATCCATCAATACCTGGAGGGAATGACGAACCCGGAAATCCTGGAAGTCGGCGCGGGTACCGGAAGGTACAGCGTTACCCTGGCAAAGGAAGGGTATCGGGTGACCGCTGTGGAGCTGATTGCCCGGAACCTGGAAATCCTTCGGTCCAAGCTGGACGGAACCGAACCGATCACCGCCATGCAGGGGAACGCGCTGGATCTTTCCGCCCTCCCGGACCATGCGTATGATATGACGATGCTGCTGGGGCCGATGTATCACCTGTATACCCGGGAGGACAAGCTGCAGGCGATGCGGGAAGCGATCCGGGTCACCAAACCGGACGGATATATCCTGGTGGCTTACTGCATGAATGAGGCAGCGGTGATCGGCTACGGATTCGTCAGGAACCATGCAAAGGAACTCCGAAAAAGCCTGGTCACCCCGGACTGGCACTGCATCAGCGAGCCGAAGGAGCTGTTCGAGCTGGTGCGCACGGAGGATATCGATTCGCTGGACGCCGAATTCCCGGTGGAGCGGCTTGGGCTGGTTGCGACGGATGGGGCATCCCATTATCTCCGGGAGTGTATCGACGCGATGGACGATGAAGTTTTCGGCTTGTGGCTGGATTACCATTTTTCCGTTTGCGAACGGCAGGACCTGGTCGGCGCGTCCAATCACACGCTGGATATACTCCGGAAGAAATAAACACGGGAGGAAGAAATCATGATTACCGAATCCTTTGACAACCAGAGCGAAGCGATCATTTCCCCGAGGATCCTTTTCGGGGAGCAGAACCGGATCTGTGACCTGGCCATCGGTACTTTTTCCCGGGAAATCTGGCCGGCGGTGCTGGACAAATACCCGCATGAGCAGATTGCGGAAATCCGCGCGGCAAACGGGATCAAGCCGATCTACCTGCTGACAGTGGACGGAATGAAGGTGGTATTCTACCTGTCTGAGATCGGTTCGGCCATGGCGGCTACCGACGTGATCGAAATCAACTGGAAAACCGGAGCGGAACGCTTCATCCTGTTCGGGTCGGCCGGATCCCTGGACCGGGAGGCCACTGCCGGGAAATATGTGATTCCGACGGAGGCATACCGGGATGAGGGAATGTCTTATCACTATGCTCCGCCGGCAGACTATATCACCGTTCGCAATGCGGATTTCCTGGAAAATGTTTTTGCCCGGCACCATCTTCCGTATGTAAAAGGAAAAGTGTGGACCACGGATGCCCTGTATATGGAAACACGGGAGCTGGTCCGCCGGCGGAAGGCGGAGGGATGTATTGCCGTGGAAATGGAACTGGCCGGCGTCCAGGCAGTCTGCGACTACCATGGGCTGGAGCTGTATGATTTCCTCGTCACCGGGGATGTGGTGGACCAGCCGGAATACACCCCGGACGGCCTGACGGAGGCGAACCATTCACAGGACAAGTTCGATGTGGCGGTTACCATTGCGAAACACATCCGGGGCCTGGCGTGAAAGGGGAAAAGCAGGAGTGGAATGGAAGTATATGCGGATCCAGGGCCGGGAGGACTCCTGGGTGACCAAGTACCCCAAGGGGATTTTCAGCATGTGCTGGCGGATGATCATGGACGGGAAGATGGAACCGGAGGACGAGAAGCTGTTCCGGGAAATCAATGACTGGTTTATCGCGAACCTGCCGCAGCCGGAACCGTGCAGAAACGGGGAGAAGGTCATCACCTTCTTCAAGACCGGAACGGCAGGGGAGATGCTGCGGAAGATCGAGCCGGCAGTCCGCCTGATGGACAAGTACAATCATCCGTATGATATCGTTTATACCAACTTTATCGGTACGGTCATCTATGAGGATGAATGGCAGGCGGCCGTCCGGGTGGAAAACGGAAAAATGATCTGATATGATGAATCAGGAAAGGGGCGGGAAACATGTTGATTCCGGAAATCGCATTTACCCTGAAGGACGGGCGGAAGGCGGTCCTTCGCAGCCCGCGGGATGAGGATATCCCGGGCATGCTGGAGTGCCTGTATGTGACGGCCGGGGAAACCGAGTTTATCCTCCGGTATCCGGAGGAATGCGGCAAATATACGCCGGAAGGCGAGAAAGCGCTGTTTGACAGTCTCAATGCTTCCCCAAACGATGCAATGCTCCTGTGCCTGGTGGACGGAAAAGTGATTGGGAACTGCCAGATTGCCTGGAAGAATTCCATCAAAACCCGCCACCGGGCCAGCGTGGCGATCGGGCTGATGAAGGAGTACTGGAACCAGGGAATCGGGACCCGGATGTTTGAGGAAATGATCCGGATTGCGGAGGAAAACGAGAACATCCTGCAGATGGAGCTGGAGTTTATTGAAGGAAACACCCGGGCGCGGGCCCTGTATGAGAAAATGGGCTTCCGGATTACCGGAGTCAAACCGAACGCGGTCCGCCTGAGGGATGGGACGCTGCTGAATGAATATTCCATGATCCGGGAAATCAAACGGTAAGAAGAAGGAGAGGGGAAAAGAAGATGCGGGAGGAAACGGATACGATCCGATCCCATTATGATACCAATCCGCAGAAGGAATGGGACCGCCTGAAAAGGAGGTTCCCGTATGAAAAATACATCACGATCCATATGATGGACCGGTATATCCGTCCGGGAGATACGATCCTGGATATCGGCGGTGGACCCGGGCATTATTCTGTCCATTATGCCAGGCAGGGGCATGATGTCACCCTGCTGGACCTGAGCGGTGAAAATGTCCGTTTCGCAAAAAAGAAAGCCCGGCAGTACGGCGTGAAGATCACGGCGCTGCAGGGAAACGCGCTGGATCTTTCCCGCTTTGCGGAAAACACATTTGATATTGTTTTTCTGATGGGTCCGCTGTATCATCTGATGAATGAGGAGAACAGGCTTCAGGCTGTCCGGGAGGCAAAGCGTGTGCTGAAGCCGGGAGGAATACTGTTCAGCAGTTTTATCCTCATGTTCGGCGGTGTGATCTATGGGATCCGGGAAGTTCCGGAAACCATTACCTGGGACCGGCAAAAGGAAATGATGATATATAATAACGCAGAAGCAGAAGAAAGCGTCGCATTTCAGTCATTTACCTATGCTTATATGACGACGGTCCGGGATGCGAAAAAGCTGATGGCGTCCGTTCCGGGACTCAGGACGAAAAATGCCTTCGGGCAGGAGAGCATCCTTTCCCCGTATCGGTATGTCCTGGCCGGCATGCCGAAAAAGACCCGGATGGCCTGGTATGATTACGCACTGAAGTTCTGCGATAAGGAAGACTATCTGACCCATACCGAGCATCTGATGATTGTTTCAGAAAAGACTAACTATTAAAAGTCAAGTTTTTTGAGGGGAGGAATCCAGAAGAAATTTTTCAAACCACCGCCGCTTTTGACAAACAGCATTCAAGTGCTGAAATTGGTTGAGCGAGGGCGATGGAGGGTACAGCAAACAAAGCTACAGCCGCCCTCGCAAAAAGGGAGTGTAGCACTTGAATGCTTCGGTTTGTCAAAAGTTCGCTTCGCCGGCTGCTTGAGCGTCAGCGAAAAAAGAGCTCAGGCTCCAAAGGGTACAGCATCAGGTTGCCGGTGAATATGCCTGGCCAGATATGACCAGAGCGAAGATCAGCCTGACAAGTTTCTTGGCCGCATGCGATATGGCAACGTAGTAGTGTTTTCCTTCGGCTCGCTTCTTCGCCAGATATGCGGCGAAAGTCGGATCCCAGTTGCAGACGAACCGGGTGGCATTGAACAAAGCAAAACGGAGATAGTGGGAGCCTCGTTTCTCCATGTGAGGATAAGCGTTGTCCAGTTTGCCAGATTGGTATGTGGATGGAGACAGTCCGGCATAAGCCAGAATCTGGTCGGGTGAAGAGAAACGGGAGAAGTCTCCGATTTCCCCCAGAATCATGGCTCCCATCCGGTAGTTTATTCCAGGGATTGTAAGAATTGGAGATGGATCCGCATCCATGATTTGCCTAA
>JAEEGI010027260.1_pt1 | contig 10948 bp, 7 predicted proteins | sample 8958751 | NCBI WGS metagenome assembly JAEEGI01 (sample SAMN16246545, study PRJNA631951) | gut metagenome | biome: gut microbiome; feature: rumen; material: KS-attached | host: Bos | place: Iran: Karaj | collected 2018-10 | reverse complement strand
TGAAAGAGTTGGACTCCCAGAAGGAAGAATACCTTTATCTGTAGTTATTACAGAGATGGCACTATCTCCTAAAAGTAATTCTGCTCATGTTGCACTTGATGAAGCATTAAAGGATATAGAATCAGGTAAAAACTATGAAATACCAGATACTATTAAAATAACTAGTGAAATATATAAATATCCTCATGATTATCCAGGTTCATATGTTAAACAACAATATATGCCAAAAGAATTAGAAGGAAGAAAATATTATAAAGCTAAACTTACTTCTAAATATGAAAAGTCATTAAATGATATTTATCAAAAAATTGAAAAAATAAATGAAAAAGAAGATAATTAATTATCTTCTTTTATTATCTCTTTAATTATATAGTCTGCGATTAATATACCTGCATAATTAGTAACAGGACTATATGAATATAACTTAGTTCCTCCAATATCTTCTTCAGTTGAAGAACATACCATTATATTATCAGTTATACCTTCATCTCTTAGTTTTCTTCTTACTATTTTAGCAAGAGGATCATAACTAGTTTGATTTATTTTCATAATAGATACTTTTTTAGTATCCATCTTTTTAGCCATACCCATGGATGATATTATCTTTTTATTATATTTAAGTGCATATTTAATTAATAATACTTTAGTATCTACTGTATCACAGCAGTCAATTACATAATCAAAGTCTAGATTAAATATATCATCTATATTAGATTCATCTAAGAACTCATTAATAACAGTTACATTACAATTACTATTAATATCTAAAAGTCTTTCTTTAAATGCATCACATTTATATTCATCTATAGTAGAATCTAATGCTATTATTTGTCTATTTTTATTAGTAACATCTACTTTATCTTTATCTACTATAATAATGTTTTCAATACCATTACGAATAAGTGTTTCTAAAGCTATTCCACCTACTCCACCTACTCCTACTAATAATACTTTAGTATTATTTAGTTTTAAAACATTATCTTTTCCTATTAATCCTTCTAGTCTTTCAAACATAATTTACTCCATAAAAATAGATATAGGAAATCGGCAACGTTAAACCTACACGTATGTGCAGGTGGGTGCCCCGTGATGCTCATTAGGATTCCTAATAAAAGGCATTCGACACAGAAGCATCATTCCCGGCTCCCTTATAAATAGTTTAGTCGGTTAAATACACTTCCCAATTTCCTATATCCACCTTTATTATAATCTCTATTTTTGACTAAAGTCAATTCTTGAAATTCACTAAAAAATATGATATAATTAACATAACAATTGGGGTAAAAATAAAAGAGAACTATTATTAGTTCTCTTTTTTATATTATAAATTAACATTTAAGAAATCTAAAAGTTCAGTAGATTCTATCTTTTGTTCTTCTTTAGTTAAATTATCTTTAATAGTAAGAATACCAGATTTAACTTCTTCTTCTCCTATTATAATTAAGAATTTAGGATTTAATTTATCTACTTCTTTAAATTTAGATTTCATACTCTTATTAAGTAAATCAATATCTACTTTAAATCCACACATTCTAAGGTCTTGCGCTAAATTATAAGAATACATTAATTCATTTTCAGTAACATTCATAATATATAAATCTATATTATTATCTTCTACTTCAATATTATCTCTATTCATAACATCAACAAGTCTATCAAGTCCAAATGCAAAACCTACTGATGGAATAGATGGACCATCAAGTGATTCAGATAAACCATCATATCTTCCTCCACCACCAACTGATCCAAATTCATCATCTAAAGTCTTATATTCAAATACTATATTATTATAGTAATCAAGCCCTCTAACAAGTCTTGTATTAACTTCATAGTCTATATTTAAATATCTTAAATATTCTTGAATCTTAACAAAGTTTTCTGATTCTTCTTCAGTTAAGAAATCAAGTATACTTGGAGCACTCTTCATAAGTTCTTTATCAGAGTCTACCTTACAATCTAATACTCTAAGTGGATTCTTATATAGTCTTTCTTTACAGTCTTCACAATAGTTATCTATTTCAGGTTCAAAATGTTTAATTAAAGCTTCTCTATATTTTTTTCTTGTTTCTACTCCACCAAGATAATTAATAATTACTTTAGTTTCAATACCTAGTTCATCTAAGAAATTCTTTCCTAAAGAAATAACTTCAGCATCAGCAACAGCCTCAGTAGAACCATATAATTCTACTCCCATTTGTCTAAGTTCTCTATATCTACCCTTTTGAGGTCTTTCATATCTAAACATTTGACCAATATAATAAAATTTTAATGGTAAATTAGTATATAATTTATCCTCTATAATACATCTAGCAACAGAAGCAGTTCCTTCTGGTCTAAGTGTTATATCTCTTCCACCTTTATCTTGAAAATCATATGTTTCTTTAGTAACTATATCAGTTGTTTCTCCTACACCTCTATGGAATAATTCAGATCTTTCAAACATTGGTGTTTCGATATAACCAAAGTTATAACTTTCACAAACAGCTCCAAACATTCTTTTAACATAAGATTGTTTTTTAGCTAAAGAACCATATACATCATATGTACCTTTTGGTCTTTGAATCATAATAATCACTTCCTTTAATAATTATAACATATATTATATAAAATATTAACATAATTCATTTACATATTTATTGTAAATGGTGTAAATATATGTTAATATATAAAAGCTATTAGGAGGAAATATGAATATATTAGTATTAAATGCTGGTTCATCTTCATTAAAGTTCCAAGTTATTGATACAAATACTAAAGAAGTACTTGGATCTGGTAACTTTGAAAGAATTGGTGATGCAGCACAATCGTTTCTAGGCATTAAGTATGATGGTAATAAAGAAAAATTTCAATTACCTGCAAATAATCATACTGAAGCTTTAGGATTCATTATTGAAAAATTAAATGAACTTGTTTTAAAGGGAGAAAAAGAAATTAACGCTGTTGGACACAGAATTGTTCATGGTGGTAGTAAATTTATTAAACCACAACTAGTTACTGAAGAAGTAGTTAATGGTTTAAAAGATGTTATTCACTTAGCACCACTTCATAATCCTGCTGCTATAGCTGGTATTGAAGCTGTTAATGAAATACTTCCAGGTGTAAAGTCAGTAGTATGTTTTGATACAGGTTTCCATCAAACAATGAAGGAAACTCAATACATATACCCTATTCCATATGAATATTATGAAAAATATGGTATTAGAAAATATGGTGCTCATGGTATTTCACATGAATATGTTTCAAAAAGAATTGCTGAAATTAAAGGAAATAATGATTTAAAAGTTATTAACTGTCACTTAGGTCAAGGAGCTTCATTATGTGCTATTGATAAAGGTGTATGTGTTGATACATCAATGGGATTTACTCCAGCTGCTGGTATTCCAATGGGATCTAGAACTGGTGATATTGATCCATCAGTTATAACATTTATTATGAAAGAAGAAAATCTTACACCAGAAGAAATGAATGTTATTATTAATAAAGAATCTGGTAAAAAAGGTATTTCAATGCTTAGTGCAGATGATAGAGATTTAGAAGAAGCTATGGCTAATGGTAATAAACAAGCTAAACTTGCTTTAGATATATTCCATTATAAAGTTGCTCAATATATTGCTTCATATATGGTATCTCTTGGTGGATGTGATGTTATTACATTTGCTGGTGGTATTGGTGAAAGAGGATGCTATTCAAGAGAAGAAATTTGTAAATACTTATCTTGCTTTGGTGTTAAACTAGATCTAGAAAAGAATAAAGTTAAAGCTGAAGAAGAAAAGATATCTGCAGATGATTCTAAGATTGAAGTATGGGTAGTTCCTACTAATGAAGAATTAATGATAGCATTAGAAACTGAAAAATTAACAAAATAAAAAGTAGACATTAGTCTACTTTTTTTATTCTTCTATTACTTCTTCTTTTAGTTTGTTTTCTAAATCTAAATAATAATTAAATCTTTCTTTAGCAGTATTAATATTATCTACTAATAATCTTTTAGCATTTTTAGGATTTACTTCTGCTATCATTTTATATCTGGTTTCATTCTTTAATACTTCCGAATATAAACTAAAATCTACATTCTTATAATCTAGTTTAAATTCATTTTTAGATTTATTATATCTAAAGATAGGAAAATATCCTGATCTAACAATTAATTTTTCTTCTTCTAAAGAGTTCTTCATACCACCCTTAATACCATGTAATATACATGGAGCATAAGCAATAATAATAGATGGTCCTATATGTTCATTAGCTTCTTTAAATGCACTAATAGTACTTTCTATATTAGCTCCTAAACATACTTGAGCAACATATACATTATCATAGTTCATAAATATCTTAGCTAAATCTTTCTTAGATGTTTTCTTTCCTTTAGAACTAAATTTACTAATAGAGGCTTTATTAGATGATTTAGAAGTTTGACCTCCAGTATTAGAGTATATCTCATTATCTAATACTAATATATTTACATTTTCATTAGATGCTATAACATGATCTATACCACTAAATCCAATATCATAACTCCATCCATCTCCACCAATAATCCATACACTCTTATTAGGAATATATTCTTTTAATGGAAGTAATTCTTTTACTTCATCATAATCTATATTATCTTTTATAATTACACTATTCTTGTAATTATTTGGATCATCTATATATCTTCTAAATAATTCTTTATTCTTAGTAGATACATTATCCATATTATCTTTCATAATTTTAATTATCTTTTTGCGATTTATATCTTCAGCTACTCTAATACCTAAACCAAATTCAGCATTGTCTTCAAATAATGAATTTGCCCAAGATACACTATATGGACTAGTTGGAGATGATCCTCCATAAATAGATGAACATCCAGTAGCATTAGCTATAACCATACCCTCTCCTACTACTTGAGTAAGTAATTTAATATATGGTGCTTCACCACATCCAGCACATGCTCCACTATATTTAAATAAAGGTTTATTATAGGCTATTTGCATAGATGAATACTTAGGGAATACATTCTTCTTAGTTACCTTAGAAATCTTCTCATTTACCCTATTAAATTCATTCTTAGAGTTCATTTCAATTGCTTTAGTAGGACATACTGATGAACATAATGAACATCCTAAACAATCTTCATAACTAAACTCTAAAGCAAAATATAAATCTTTACCTGGAACAGGTCTATATTTAACATCAGGATTATTTCTTAGTTCATCCTCTGTTAATAATTTAGGTTTAATTACACCATGAGGACATACTAAAGAGCATTTATTGCATGATATACATTTATCACTATTCCAGCAAGGTAAAATACTTGATACATCTCTCTTTTCAAATCTAGATGTATTAATATCATATGTTCCATTATCATGAATTAAAAATTCAGATACAGGTAAAGTATCACCTTTTAAATGAAGAACATTATTAATTAATCCTTCATATTTCTTCTCTTCATATATAGAATCACAGGATTCTACTTCTAAAGCATTAATAGAATTATCTACCATCATAACAGCAGCTATATTACTATTAACTATGTCTTCTCCTTTAGAAGTCATTTTATTTTCAATAGATTTAATAATGCTTTCTAAGGCATTCTCATAAGGATATATCTTAATTACTTTAATAATAGCAGCTTCCATGATATAACTAATCTTACCAGGTATATTATTATCTTTTGCTATTTTAGATGCATCTATAGTATAAAATCTAAGTTTCTTTTTTAATATAGCAGCTTTAGTATTATTATCTATTTCATCTATAGTTTTAGATGTATTTAATATAAATATTCCATTATCTTTAACATTACTTAAAATATCATATCTTTCTAAATAACTATCATTAGAACATACTACTATATGAGGATTCTCTATATAATAAGGACTTCTTATTTTTTCTTTACCAATTCTAATATGTTCTCTTGTTACTCCTCCACTTTTATGTGAATCATATAAACTATATTCTTGAACAAATAAATCAGTATTTTCTCCTACTAAAGTAACTAAATTCTTAGATGCTGTATTCATACCATCTGACCCATATCCATATATAATCATTTCTATATTAGAATTAGGAATTAAAGTAGTATCTTTAGGTAAACTTTTATTAGATACATCATCTGTAATACCTATTACAAAATCATCTTTAATATCACTAATAGATAAATTATTATAAACAGATAATATATCATTTATATTAGTGTTTTTAGAAGATATTCCATATCTTCCTCCTACTACCTCTATATCTAATTTATTATTTTTAATTATATTAACTATATCTAGATACATAGCTTCTCTAGATGTAGTTTCTTTATATCTTTCTAAAACAGCTATTCTACTGCATGTTTTAGGAAGAACATCTAAGAAATACTTTTCAGAAAATGGTCTAAATAAATGAACTTCTATTAAACCTAATTTTTCTTCTGAGTATTTAATTGCTTCTTTAATAGTATCACATACAGATCCCATAGCTACTATTACTCTTTTAGCATTAGGATCTCCATAATAATTAAATGGTTTATAATCAGTTTTAAATACTTTATTAACCTCTTTCATCTTTTTGTTAACTATATCAGGTAATTTTTCATAATACTCATTTCTTACTTCTAAATTTTGAAAATAAGTATCTTCATTTTGAGCAGTTCCTTTAATTATCTTACTAGATATTAATGTTTCTTTTTTAAAGTTATTTATTTGATCCATATTAACAAGTGGTCTTATTTCATTATAATCTAATAATTTAACTTTATTAAGTTCATGTGATGTTCTAAACCCATCAAAGAAATTAACAAATGGAACAGAACCATCAAGAGAACTTAAATAAGAAAGTAATGTCATATATTGAACGTCTTCCACTGAGGAAGATGCCATAATAGCAAATCCTGTACTCCTAACAGCATATATATCAGAATGATCTCCAAATATAGATAGTGCATGAGTAGCAACTGTTCTAGAAGCTACATTTATAACGCAAGGAAGTAGTTCCCCTGCTATTTTATACATCTCTGGGATCATTAATAAAAGTCCTTGAGATGAAGTATAAGTACTAGATAGTGATCCAGATAGTAAAGAACCATGAATAAGTGCAGCTGCTCCTGCTTCACTTTGCATTTCTTTTAATTTAACTTTATTATTAAATAAATTAAGTCTTCCTTCTATTGCCCATTTTTCTATTAATTCAGGCATTGTAGATGAAGGAGTTATAGGATATATACCTGCTACTTCAGTAAAGAAATATGAAATATGAGAACAAGCATAATTACCGTCTATTACTTTATATTCGTTCATGACTATCACCTACTATAATTATATAAAAAAAATAACTAGTTTTCTAGTTATTTTTAATAAAACTAATTGTTTCTTTTAATGCTTCTTGCATATTATTTTCTTCATGGAAACCATGATCACCACCATTAATTAAAATTAGTTTAGCATTTTTACATTTTTTACTAACTTTAACAGATGATATATATGGTACATATGGATCATTAGTACCATGTACAAATAATACAGGTATTTCTTTTTTATATAATACTTTATATGGTATATAAGATCTTTCATCTTTAAAGTATTCGTAGCTAAATTTAACACCTTTTTCCATTATACAGAAACCTTGTTTCTTAGCTATTTTTTCATTCTTAGATGGTAGATTTAATAAACCTCTTTTATAATCTAATGCAGGATACCATAAAACTAATTTCTTAATACTTGGATTATCTATTAAAGAAACTATTCTTCCTCCCATAGAACATCCAACTAATATAAATGAATTAAAATCACTTTGAAGATATTTAATTGTATCCTCTAAGTTTTTAATCATATTACTTACTGTATATTCTGTATAATCTCCATCAGATTCACCGCATGATACAAAATCAAATCTAAAGTTATTAATATTATTTCTAGTTAATTCATTAGCTAAACTAGTAGTAGCATTAGAGTCCTTACTACTTGTTCTAGCATGACAAATAATAACTATTTCTTTAGTATCATTTACTTTGTTTAAAATACCACATAATTCTAAATTATTATATGTATTATATCTTACTTTGTTTTCCATTTATTATCACCTAATAAAATTATATATCATTTTTATTCTTTTTAGTTAACTTTTTATATAATGGAAAATTTTTATCTTCTGAAGGAATTTCTTCATAATCCTCTATTTCAATAAATAATTCGTTATATATAGAATATTTATTATGTGATTTTTCACATTGAACATTCAATCCAAGTGCCATATCATAGGCATTTATAATATCAGTTTCATCAATTTCTAAAGTTCCATAAGGTAATAAAGAATCTTTTTCTTTACCACCTAATAAACATAAATCTGGGATTTCATCATATCCTTTAGTAGCATCTATTAATAATCCTTCTTTATCTCTACCCCAAAAGTATACTATATTAAAAGCATGTATACCACCTTTATCAGGATTACCATTTGGAATAAAACTACCAACAACATAATCGGATTCTATACCTAAAAATTTAAACATATTATGAATAACACCTGCTATTTCAGAACAATAAGCAAACTTGTATTTATGAAAAGTTTTTATAGATAATGGCTTATTTCTTCCAATAGAAAAGAAATCATAAAACAATGATCTTATATCTAAAAGTCTTTTATAGTCTGCTCTTTCTTTATCATGTAAAGATAAATATTCTGTACATGCTTCTATAACAGCATCATAAGGATTATCTGTATTTTTTATAGATCTAATTAAGTATTTATATATTTCATCATCATCAAATACTAAGTTAGAAAAACTAAGGAATATTAATTCATCATTACCCTCTTGTTTATCTTTTTCTTTTATAGAAATTCTAATAGGTGTTTTTTCATCTAAAAGACCACTAAAAATAACATTATCAGTATGTAATCCTAATACTGTTTCTTCTTTATTCTTTAAGAAAGATAATCTATGTTTTATATATTCATCTATTTCTTCTTCTTTTAAATTTTGCATTATTTCAAACGGATTCATAATACCTCACAATAATTAATTCTATTTAATTTCAATATTACCCTTATAATGATTAACATATGTTAATTTACCACAATGTATATCATTTTCTGTTGGTCCTTCAATTCCTTCAGGAGTATAAGATGCAAAAGAAATACTATATTTTGTTTCAAACGGATCAAAATCATTTAATCTTTCACCAAATAAATATTTAGTACCTCTAGGATTTTCTTTATCAGTTAATGTTACTTCTTCACCTGTAAATAATTTTGTTTTATTTTCTTGAGTTAAATATAAGAATAATGGTTCACTATGTGCACTGTATGATCCATCAAATAAAACTGCATCATTTTTTCTACCCCTAGGATAGATTATATTATATGCGTGTGGTAGATTATCACTCACTCCAGTTACATAATCAGATTCGATATCTAAGAATCTAAGCATGTTTTGAGTAACAGCAGATACTTCAGTACATAAACTAACTGCACTTTTACTTAATTTCTTAATTGAAACACATTTATCTTTACCAAAATGTTTAAAATAAATTACATTCCTTGCATATTCTATATCTTTATCTGATAATCCTTCTCTTAGTTGATGATTTAATTGTAAATACTCTTCTATAGCTATACAAACTGCTAAATATGGGTTACATACTTCCTTACAAGCTTTTACTAAATAATGATACATATTAAAATCATCAAGACATATTCCAACAAATTCTAATGTTGTATGACCAGGTTTTCTATCTACATGTATACATGTATTTAATCTAACATTTTCATCAAAAAAACCATTATAAATATAATTGCTAGAATTAATACCTACAGTTATATTTCTATCATTTTTTAATTCTTGTAATCTATTTTTTATAAAAGGATCTATTTCATCTTGCTTTAAATTATAAATCTTTCTCATTATATTCATGTTTTATCCCTCTTTTCAAGCAAAAATATAATACACTACTACTTTATTATTGTCAAAAAAAATGAACTATTTTTGTTCATTTTTTATTTTAGAATCATATTTCTTTCTTTCTTCAGTATTAAGTATTTTCTTTCTTAATCTAAAGTTAATTGGAGTTATTTCTACTAACTCATCATTATTAATATATTCTAATGCAGTTTCTAAAGATAATTGTTTTGGTCTTTTTAAAACTACAGTATGATCTTTACCAGCACTTCTTGTATTAGTTAAGTTCTTACCTTTAACTACGTTTACAGCAAGATCTGCGTCTTTATTAGCTTCTCCGACAATCATACCTTCATAAACTTCAGCACCAGGTTCAATAAACATGATACCTCTATCTTCTAATTGTCCTAAAGCATATGCAGTAGCAGCTCCATTTTCCATAGATACTAATACTCCAAGTTTTCTTTCTCCAACAGTTTGAGATTGTTTTGGAAGATATTCTTTAAATGTATGATTTAATACTCCATAACCTTTAGTCATAGTCATAAAGTCTGTTGTAAATCCTATTAAACCTCTTGATGGAACTGTATATGTTAATTTAACTATTCCAGGTAAATTAGTCATAGTTTCCATTGTTCCACCACGTAGTCCTAAAGCTTCAATAATAGAACCTACTGTATCTTCAGGACATTCAATAGAAACATCTTCATATGGTTCACATTCAACACCATTTATTTCTTTAATTATAACTTCTGGTTTAGATACTTCAAGTTCAAAACCTTCTCTTCTCATATTTTCAATTAAAATAGATAAGTGAAGTTCTCCTCTACCTGAAACAATAAAACTCTCTTGATCGTTATCTCTAATCTTTAGTGAAACATCAGATTCAGCTTGTTTATATAATCTTTCTCTTATTTTAGTAGCAGTTACAAATTTACCTTCTTTACCTACAAATGGAGAAGAATTTACTCCAAATGTCATTTGTAAAGTTGGTGCATCTATTCTAAGTTTTGGAAGAGCCTCTTCATGACCTTCAGCACATATAGTTTCTCCAACTTCTATGTCAGCAAGTCCTGCAAT
>JAEEGI010027259.1_pt1 | contig 10948 bp, 3 predicted proteins | sample 8958751 | NCBI WGS metagenome assembly JAEEGI01 (sample SAMN16246545, study PRJNA631951) | gut metagenome | biome: gut microbiome; feature: rumen; material: KS-attached | host: Bos | place: Iran: Karaj | collected 2018-10 | reverse complement strand
CGCCACCCCGGCCACGGGCTATAACTTCACCAAGTGGACGAAGAACAATACGCAAGTTTCCACTAGCGCAAGCTATACCTTCACCGTCACCGAGGCTGCCGACTATGTCGCTGTGTTCACCAAGAAGACCTACACTATCACGGCCACGGCCAACCCGACGGCAGGTGGTACCATCACAGGAGCAGGAACTTACGAACACGGATCCAGCTGCACCCTGGTAGCCACCCCGGCCACGGGCTACTCCTTCGTCAACTGGACGTCGGGCAATTCCCAGGTTTCCACCAACGCAAGCTACCAGTTTACGGTTACTGGAGCAAGGACGCTCGTCGCGAACTTCTCCCCGAACACCTACACGGTGACGCTGAACACCAACAACGGCACCATCAACAGCGGCAACGTCACTTCCTACACCTACGGAGAGGGTGCCACCTTGCCCACCGATGTGACCCGCACGGGTTATACGTTTGGTGGTTGGTATGACAACGTCAACCTTTCGGGTACTGCGGTGACATCTATCTCCACCACTGCCACGGGTGACAAGACCTTCTGGGCGAAGTGGACCATCAACAGCTACGCCATCGGCGCTTCCGCCAATCCGACGGCAGGCGGTACGGTGAGCGGTGCCGGTTCCTATAACTATGGTGCCAGCTGCACGCTGGTAGCTACTCCGGCCACAGGATATAACTTCACCAAGTGGACGAAGAACAATACGCAAGTTTCCACTAGCGCAAGCTATACCTTCACCGTCACTGAGGCTGCCAACTATGTCGCTGTGTTCACCAAGAAGACCTACTCCATCGTGGCCACGGCCAACCCGACGGCGGGTGGTACCATCACGGGTGCAGGCACCTACGAACACGGTGCCAGCTGCACATTGACCGCCACCCCGGCCACGGGCTACTCCTTCGTCAACTGGACGTCGGGCAATTCCCAAGTATCCACCAACGTAAGCTATCAATTCACGGTTACTGGAGCGAGGACGCTGGTCGCGAACTTCTCCCCGAACACCTACACCGTGACCCTGAACACCAACAACGGTACGATCAACAGCGGCAACGTTACCTCCTATACCTACGGAGAGGGTGCCACCTTGCCCACCGATGTGACCCGCACGGGTTATACGTTTGGTGGCTGGTACGACAACGCCAACCTCTCGGGTACTGCGGTGACATCTATCTCCACCACTGCCACGGGCGACAAGACCTTCTGGGCGAAGTGGACCATCAACAGCTACGCCATCGGTGCTTCCGCCAACCCGACGGAAGGCGGCACGGTGAGCGGGGCTGGTTCCTATAACTATGGTGCCAGCTGCACGCTGGTAGCTACTCCGGCCACAGGCTATAACTTCACCAAGTGGACGAAGAACAATACGCAAGTTTCCACTAGCGCAAGCTATACCTTCACCGTCACCGAGGCTGCCGACTATGTCGCTGTGTTCACCAAGAAGACCTACTCCATCGTGGCCACGGCCAACCCGACGGCAGGTGGTACCATCACAGGAGCTGGAACTTACGAACACGGATCCAGCTGCACCCTGGTAGCCACCCCGGCCACGGGCTACTCCTTCGTCAACTGGACGTCGGGCAATTCCCAAGTATCCACCAACGCAAGCTATCAATTCACGGTTACTGGAGCGAGGACGCTGGTCGCGAACTTCTCCCCGAACACCTACACGGTGACGCTGAACACCAACAACGGTACGATCAACAGTGGCAATGTCACTTCCTACACCTACGGAGTGGGAGCCACCCTGCCCACCGATGTCACCCGCACGGGATATACCTTCGGTGGCTGGTACGACAATGCCAACCTCACGGGCACGGCGGTGACATCCATCCCAGCCACTGCCACGGGCGACAAGACCTTCTGGGCGAAGTGGACCATCAACAGTTACGCCATCGGCGCTTCCGCCAATCCGACGGCAGGCGGTACGGTGAGCGGGGCTGGTTCCTATAACTATGGTGCCAGCTGCACGCTGACTGCAATGGCTAGCGATACTTATACCTTTGTAAATTGGACTATAGACGGGGAAGAAGTGTCAGACTCGCCAGATTATACCTTTATTGTCACAGGCTCGGCAGAATATGTTGCCAATTTCATGCTCAAGAGCTATTCCATTACTGCGAAGGCCAACCCAACCTCTGGCGGAGCAGTCTCAGGAGGCGGCTATTATAGCCATGGCTCGTCATGCACATTGACAGCTGTGCCCTACGAAGGCTACTATTTCATCAATTGGACAAAAAATGGAACCCAAGTGTCAGATGAGCCTAGCTTTAGTTTCGAAGTGATTAGCGGTGGCACCTATGTCGCACAGTTCGGCATCATCTATTACGAGGTGGCAGCTTATGCTGACCCTGATGAAGGCGGCTCAGTCACCGGTGCCGATACATACCGACACGGCACTACTTGTACCCTGAACGCCACGGCTAGCGAGGGCTATAGCTTTGTCAACTGGACAAAAGATGGCGAATCAGTTTCCACTAATCCCATCTATTCGTTTACAGTGCTTGACAATACCGAACTGGTGGCCCACTTTAACATCAATAGTTATGTGATTGAGGCTTCTGCCAATCCGACCTTAGGCGGCACCGTCGCTGGCGCAGGCACCTATAACCACTTCGAAAGCTGCTTACTGACGGCTACAGCCAACGAAGGCTATACTTTCGTCAACTGGACCGAGAACGGCAATGAGGTGTCCACCGACGCCACCCTGCAGTTCACCGTAACGGGCGGACGTTCCCTGGTCGCCAACTTCAGCCTTAACAGCTACGAGGTCACAGTTTCAGCCAATCCGATTGCAGGTGGCACGGTGACTGGCGCAGGAACTTATAACCACTTCGAAAGCTGCACGCTGACAGCTACCACCAACGAAGGCTATACCTTCGTCAACTGGACCGAGAACGGCAATGAGATATCCTCTGATGCCAGCTATAGCTTCCAAGTGACCGGTGAAAGGACATTGGTCGCCAACTTCAGCCTTAACAGCTACGATATCACCGCATCGGCAAACCCGAACGAGGGTGGCATGGTCACAGGTGCAGGTACCTATAACCATTTCGAAAACTGCACGCTGACGGCTACGGCCAACGAAGGCTACAACTTTGTCAACTGGACCAAGGACGGCAACGAGGTTTCCACCGATGCTGTCTTCAACTTTATTGTGACAGGTTCAGGCGACTATGTGGCACACTTCGAGCTTAAGACCTACGAAATTACCGCCAGCGTAGATCCAGAAGAAGGTGGTGTCGTCACTGGTGCGGGAACCTACACCCACGGCGAGACGGTTACCCTGACGGCCTCGGCCAACGAAGGATACCTCTTCGACGGATGGGTAAAGGACGGTGAGACGGTCTCAACGGAGCCCAGCCTTAGCTTCACCGCCATAGAGGATGGCGAATATGTCGCCCAGTTTACGCTCCAGAGCTATCCCATTGAAATCACGGCCTTCCCGACGGAAGGCGGCATGGTGACGGGCGCCGGGACCTATTACCATGGCGACATCTGCACGCTGACGGCTACGCCCAACACGGGATATGTCTTCTTGTACTGGATCAAGGATGGCGTACAGGTCTCCACCGAGGCCAGCTACACCTTCACGGTGACGGGTCCCGCCACCTATGTGGCCAACTTCGTGAACTTCAACTATGAGGTCAGCGTCGTCGTGAACCCTGCAGAGGCCGGTACGGTGCAAGGTGCGGGCAACTACGACCTGGGTCTGACCTGCACGCTTACCGCCACTCCCAACGAGGGTTACCAGTTCGTCAACTGGACGGTGAACGGCGAAGAGGTCTCTTCCGACCTTGAATATTCCTTCACCGTCACCGAGCCTGTGGCCGTGGAGGCCAACTTCCGTGTCGATGCGGAGTATCACGAGTTCAGCCTCACCCCAGGCTGGAACTGGTGGTCCACGTACATCGAGATGAACGGAGTCAACGGCTTGGCCCTGCTCGAGGACGCCCTGGGCACCAGCGGCATCCAAATCAAGAGCCAGAGCTCCTTCGTGACCTACGACGAGGGCTGGTTCGGCACGCTCAACGGCATCGTGAACGAGCAGTCCTACCGCATCAACATGGGCGAGGGAGGAGACTACTCTCTCGCTGGCACCATTGCCGACCCGACGGCGCATCCCATCGCCATCGGTAGCGGCTGGAACTGGATCGGCTATGTGGAGAACGTCGAGATGGACCTCAACACGGCCATGGCCAACCTCGACAAGTCGGGAGACGACATTGTCAAGAGCAGGGACTATTTCTCCACGTACTATGCGGGCTATGGCTGGTGGGGCACGCTGGTGAGCCTTCAGCCGGGCGGAGGATACATGTACAAGGCCAGTGCCAGCGGCACCCTTGTATATCCTGAGGCATCCAAGGCGGAGGCCTACATTCACAGCCCCGAGGCCGCTACGTGGTGGAACCCCGACGGCGGTAGCTATGCCGACAACATGAGCGTGATGGCGGTCGTGGAGGTCAACGGGGAAGAGGTGAGGAGCGAGGGAGTCGAATTAGGCGCCTTCAGCCAGGGCGAATGCCGCGGCGCCGTCCGACTGCTGTATGTGGCTCCCCTCGACCGTTATGTGGCCTTCCTGACCGTCCACGGCGAGGACGGCGACGGGCTCAGCTTCCGCCTGAAGAATGACGAGGGAGTGCTGTTCGCCAGGGATAGAGCGGTGTTCGCCAAGGATGCCGTCCTGGGCAGCACGACGGAGCCGTATGTGCTTCGCTTCGGCAACACGGGAGTGACGGACGCTGCCGAGCCGGTGGTGACCGCCTGTCCCAACCCGTCCACGGGCGTGTTCCAGCTGGAAGGCGAAGGCATGGAGCGGGTGGAGGTTTACACCATGCTGGGCGAGCTGGTCCGCATGGAAGAAGTCCACACCGACACGCACACGCTGAATCTGAGCGGCTGCGCCGAAGGCATGTATCATCTGAGGGTTCAGACCCAAAACGGTCTGAAACACCTGTCGGTGGTTGTTGCTGAATAAAGGCCAAAGACCAATATTTCCATGAGGGTGACCAAAAAGGTTGGGCTATCTCCAACCTTTTTGGTCACCACTTTTCATATCCTTTCAAACCGTTGTTGCAGCAATGCTATGTATGACTGCTGAAGGTTTTCCGAAAGGAATGACTTCGCAATTAAAGCCATCCATTCGGGCATACATTTCTTGAAATGTGTCAGCAATTTATCGATTACTTTTTCTGGTATGTTGGCCTTGGATGCCGCGATCTTGAAGTCGTTCAAGGTGATACGGCTTTTCTTCCCATTCAGTGTTAAAGCCAGTTCTTCTGTGTCTTTAGGGTTGACGATGGCGGCATTCACCAAATCGTATGCGGGAGAAAGCCCATAACGGCCTGGCTCCTGGGAAAGCAACGAATAGTTCTTCAGATGCATGTCGTTGTTGCCCGTCAACCAGCAGAAGAGCAATGACTCATAGAAATTAACCAAGTCCAATTGTGGAGTCGAGGAATACTTGGCAATGCCTTTGGCAATCTGTTCGTAGGAGCTGCGGTATTTGTATTCGGTTTGTCGTTCAGTCAGTTGGCAAAAATCCTCCATGGCGAGTTTGTTTCCCAATGGATCACGATCCATGCGTTTGGTGAGGTATCCTAAGCTGTCGTCAGCAAGCCGTATCAGACAGTGTTGGGCAGTATTGATGCCGGCTATTTCAGCCAAATGCATGGTAAGGTCTTCAATCTCAGGGAGCTGAGGGAAGTTGTCGGTTTGTGGCTTGAAGATGTAGGCTCCCCATAATCCCACGATGGTCAAACGTTGGGAGCCCTCATGCTGCTGGAGGTTCAGTGACAATTTGGGTTGGACGCCGGTCAGCGTTGTCTGCGAGCGGATGATGTGCTCTGCCAAACGGTCCATGTCGGCGCGAGTGTATTCCATGACGGGCGCTTCGGCTGTGCCGAAGAACTTCTTCGAGCAGGCGGCGTGCAAATCACGTTCGTTTGCGCCGAGTTCACGATAGCAATACAGGCATTTACTCATGGCTTGTTTCTTCTATAGGTACGACACTTACTGCACCGATACAGTCTTTGCAGCACAGCAGAAGGAGCGACATTCGGTCGAGAATGCTGATGTCGGTGTTTCGTATGGCCACGTCGAGAAGCCATCCTTCGGGGATCAACCCATCGAAAAAGGGGAACAAAACGCTACTATGATAGGACTCCGTTGAGAGAGGAAGTGTCAGACTGACGGGTTCTGCGTTGGGCAATGAAAGATAGTTTTCGTCATAGCGAAACACATATCCGTCGTCGGATTCGGTCAACAAGCCCGCCAAAAAGTCTTTGTAGAAAATCGTTGCGGCTCTCATGGTTCCTAGTGTTTTGGTGTGGGATACATTTCGTAATTGAAGAGATTGAGTACTTGGTTCACTTTGTCGAGTCTGACGGTGGGTTTGCCTTGCTCTAGCTCCCGGACGAAGTTGAGCCCTACGCCCGACTTGAGCGCCAGTTGCTCTTGGGTCATTTTGTACTGCTTCCGCAGCTGTTTGACAGTTTCAGTCAATGGTGTTTTTTTCATGTTTTTATATCCTTTCGGATGCAAAGATAACAATTATTTTTTAATTTATATCAAATCTAATGTATTTTGAGTAAAAAAATATATATTACATCTGATCGGATGTGTTTTCATCTTTCGAACTGGGCGTGACCGTAGGTGTCTGACCTACTTCAATGGGCCTTATCTGTTAATAATTGTTAAAATAGGGACTTCTTGGCTTGGTTTCAATAATTTTGTCATTTTTAAATTAATGATTCCAATTCATCCATGAGAAAACTATTGCTTTTATGCCTTGCTTTGGCTATCGGAAGCATGGCATTTGCCCAAACCAAGATTCAACTTCGCTCAACCGATCGTGCTCAGTGCGTGAAGAGCGACATGACCAGTCTGAAAGCCTCCTTCTCCTTCTCCTCCTTTGAAGCGAAGAACCAGGACACCAAAGGAGGATCCTTCTCCTCCCTCAGCCTTCCCAATACCATCATCGGAGGCAACGAAGGCGATCCTCAGATTCCAGTAATAAACCAACTGATTGCTGTGCCATTCGGTGCCACTCCGCAAATCACTGTCACCAGTTACAACAGTACCGATTATCAATTGAGCGATTTGGGCATCAATACCTTGATTCCCCGACAGCCCTCCCTCCGCAAGGATCAGAAACCTGAAGAAGTGCCTTTCGTCTATAACGAGCAAGCCTACCAAACTCGAGGGATGCGTACTGAGCCTAAGGCGTTCGTAGAGGTGATGGGGACCATGCGCGGCGTCCAGCTGGGCAAGATGACCATCGAGCCAGTGAGCTACGACCCTGTCAGCAACACCCTGCGTGTGTTCAACGATCTTGAGGTGGAAGTCACATTCGATGGTGCCGATGCCAAAGCCACCGAGCAGATGCTGGTGGACACCTACAGCCCTTACTTCGACATCGTTTACAAGCAGCTGTTCAACGGCAACGCCATCCGTACCGCCTACGAAGGCTATCCCGACCTCTATACCACCCCTGTAAGGATGCTCGTCGTGACCACCACGAAATATACCGAGAGCGAGCCCTTCCAGACCTGGCTGGCCTGGAAGAGACAGAAAGGCATCGACGTGGACGTGCAGACCGTGACCAGCAGCACCAACGGCGCCACCATCCGCTCCTTGATCCAAAGCAAATACAACGCTTACCACCCGACTTTCCTGGTCATCGTTGGCGACGAGAACGACGTCACAAATTACGAAACCTATAACATTACAGGCAACTACTTCAATCCCTATGTCAGCGACAACCCCTACGCTTCTGTTGACAACGACATCTATCATGACCTGTATATGAGTCGCATGGCGGTGTCGAACACCACCGAGTTGGGCAACCTCATCCATAAGATCATGACCTACGAGAAATACACCATGTCCGACCCGAGCTACTTGGACAACGCCCTTCTGATTGCCGGTATGGATTCCAACGGATGGGATGAAGCTGCCGGTCGGCCCACCATTCAATATGCCCTCAACAATTATTTTAATACGGACCACGGCTTTAGCAACGTTCATGGTTTCGTCACTTCCAACTACAATGGATGCTACGATTACTTGAGTTCCGGTGTTGGCTTTGTCAACTACACCGCCCATGGTGCCATTCAATCTTGGTCCAGCCCTAGTTTCACCAATACCAATGCCAACGCTTTGACCAACAACGACAAGTATTTCCTTGCCGTGGGAAACTGCTGCTTGGCAGCCAACTGGGGCAACGTCACCTATACCCCTTGCTTGGGTGAGACCTTGATTCGCGCTTCGGAAAAGGGAGCTTTCGGCTACATTGGTTCGGTCGTTGAGACCTATTGGTTCGAAGACTATTACTTCGGCGTGGGCGCCCACGATCCCGAGCCGGCAACGGTCCAAACTGTCGAGTCCACCATGACAGGGATGTATGACGCTTTGTTCGATGAAACCGAGTTCAACAGCATGAACTCTATCATCTACATTGGCAACGTGGCCGTGACCTACGCCCATGCTGGCGGTTACGAACATAGCGTCGATGACGAATACTATTGGAGGGCCTATCAATGCCTGGGTGACGGCTCCGTGATGCCTTACATGACCCAGCCCATTGTCAACCAGGTGAGCCATGCTTCTACCTTGGGCATCGGTGTAAACACCTTTACCGTCAACGCCGATGCCGGCTCATACGTCGCCATCACCCGTGACAATGAGATCCTCGGTGTGGCACAAGTCGGTTCAACAGGTACCGTCAACGTGCCGATCACGCCTGTCACCACTGCCGGCGACGTGATGATCGTGGTCACCCGCAACCAACGTCAGCCCTACATCCAGACCATCCAGGCTGTCGTGATAGAAGGCCCTTACATCAGCTTAGAAAGTTATACGCCCAAGGCAGCCCATGTCGGTGATGACACCTCATTGGCCATCACTTTCAAAAACGTGGGTAATGCTGATTGCTCTGGTACCACCACGGTTACCTTGACTTCCGAAGACGCCAATATTCTTCCCCCAACTAAGACCTTCAGTGATTTGGCTGCTAGTGAGACGATTACCGTGAACGGCATCCTTTTCAACATCAACAACGATGTGGCTGAAGGCACGCCCATCACCTTCCACTATGCTGCTATCAACGGCGACAACACCTGGGAGGGCGACTTTGAGATCATCGCCGGTGAAGCCGCCTTGGAATACAAAAACATGGCCTGGAACGGAGGTTTTGTTCCGGGCGAGACCCTCACGTTGACCGCCAGGTTCCTGAACACCGGGCACTACCAAGCCACCAATGCCATCGCCACGATGAGCACTACCAGCAATTACGTGACGATAACCAATCCAACGATCACAGTAGGCACCATTGCAGCCGAAGGAGAGGTCTCCTGTGCCTTTACCATCACCATCGCGGCCGACTGTCCCGAGAACGAGGAAATCCCCGTCACCTTCACGATGAACGCCGATGGAGGTCTCAGCGCGCAAGGCACGGAGACCCTGAAGAACACCTGTAGTGTCATCTTCAGCCTCCATGACAATTACGGCGATGGCTGGAACGGCGCCAAGCTCACCGTCAGCTTCGACGATGGCACCGCCTCGCAAGACCTCACCATCGCCTCGGGCAACAATGCTGCCACCTATACCTTCGACATCCACAATGGCACCCACGTGACCTTGACTTGGACCAAAGGCAGCTTTGACCAAGAGTGTTCCTTCGTGGTGAGCTACGAAGGTGATGCCATCATCTTCCAACAAGGGGCCAGCCCCGCTGCAGGTGTCCTCTTCGAGTTCGATTGCAACTGTGGTGCCGCAACCGGCATCTTCAATGTCACTGCCAATCCAAACAGCCCTGCCTATGGTACCATCAGCGGTGGAGGCACGTTCAGTTTTGGTGAATCGTGCACCCTGACCGCCACCCCGGAAAACGGCTATTTCTTCACGGGATGGAACGAAAATGGTGTGACAGTGTCAACCGCTAATCCTTATACCTTCCCCGTTGACAACAATCATCATTTTGTGGCTGGCTTCGGACAAGGGCTTGAACTGGGCCAAGATGAAAGCAACCACGACTATCTACCCAGCTATAGTTTCTACGAATATGCGCTGTCGCAACAGATCTATACCGCCGCAGAAATCGGTTCGGCCTGCACCATCACCAGCATCTCCTTCTTCAACAAAGCAAACACAGATCGAGTCCGCAACTACGACATCTATTTGAAGCATACGGACAAGTCAAGTTTCAGTAGTAAAACCGATTGGATTACCGTGTCAGCTTCTGACAAGGTGTTCAGCGGTACGGTGACGATGGGTGCAGTAGCCTGGACTATCTTTGAGCTCGACACCCCGTTTGAGTATGACGGCACTTCCAATCTCGTCTTGGTGGTTGACGACAACACCAATGGATATGACCAATCACCTTACATGTCGTGCTCGGTGTACAGTACAGAGGAGAATCAAGCCTTGTATGCCTATTCAGCCGCAACAAATTACAATCCGTTAGCGCCGCCAACCACCTCGGAATACAACAGCAACGTGCTGTCGGTGAAGAACCATATCATTCTGGGCATCGAGGCAAACGAGCCTATTGAACCAACTGTCACACATACATTCACCATCGACCCGGGCTGGAACTGGTGGTCCACTTACATCGAGATGAACGGCGTCAACGGCTTGGCCCTGCTCGAGGACGCCCTGGGCACCAGCGGCATCCAAATCAAGAGCCAGAGCTCCTTCGTGACCTACGACGAGGGATGGTTCGGCATGCTCAACGGCATCGTGAACGAGCAGTCCTACCGCATCAACATGGGCGAGGGAGGAGATTACTCTCTCGCTGGCACCATCGCCGACCCGACAGCGCATCCCATCGCCATCGGTAGCGGCTGGAACTGGATCGGCTATGTGGAGAACGTCGAGATGGACCTCAACACGGCCATGGCCAACCTCGACAAGTCGGGAGACGACATTGTCAAGAGCAGGGACT
>JAEEGI010027257.1_pt1 | contig 10949 bp, 8 predicted proteins | sample 8958751 | NCBI WGS metagenome assembly JAEEGI01 (sample SAMN16246545, study PRJNA631951) | gut metagenome | biome: gut microbiome; feature: rumen; material: KS-attached | host: Bos | place: Iran: Karaj | collected 2018-10 | reverse complement strand
ATCCAGTCGCGCTGGTCGTGCGCCGGAACGCCCATGACCGCGCCGGTGCCGTACTCTGCCAGCACATAGTTCGTGACCCAGATCTGCACTTCGTTTCCGTTGAACGGATTCACGCAGCAAAGCCCGGTGAAAATGCCCTCTTTTTCCGAAGTCTCGGAGGTGCGCTCCATCTCGGACTGATTGCGGGCCTTTTCGCAGAAAGCTTTGATCTCCGCCGCCTTCGGATTGTTCGTGCAGATCTTTTCCACCAGCGGATGCTCGGCGGCCAGCGCCAGGAACGTGACGCCGAAGGCCGTATCCGGACGCGTGGTGTAAACGGGAATCTTTTCGCCGATGGACGGAAAATCAAAGGCGAATTCCAGGCCCTCGCTGCGGCCAATCCAGTTGTCCTGCATCGTCTTGACGCGCTCCGGCCAGCCTTTCAAAAGCTCGAGGTCCTTCAAGAGCTCGTCGGCGTAATCGGTGATTTTCAGGAACCACTGGGAAAGGCTCTTCTTGTGCACTTCGGAATCGCAGCGCCAGCATTTGCCGTCCACGACCTGCTCGTTGGCCAGCACCGTGCCGCAGGTGTCGCACCAGTTCACCGACGCCGCTTTCTTGTAGGCAAGGCCGCGCTTGTAGAAAAGCTCGAACAGCCACTGCGTCCAGCGGTAATAATCGGGGCGGCAGGTCTCCACCTCGCGGTCCCAGTCGTAGGAAAGGCCCATCGTCTGCTGCTGCCGCGTCATGTTTTCGATATTCGAGAAGGTCCAGTCCGACGGACGGACGCCGTGCTTGATGGCGGCGTTTTCCGCGGGCATGCCGAAGGCGTCGTAGCCCATCGGATGGATCACGTTGAAGCCCGCCATGCGCTTGTACCGCGCCAGCACGTCGCCGATGGAATAGTTGCGGACGTGTCCCATGTGGAGATTCCCCGACGGATACGGGAACATTTCCAGCACATAATACTTCTTCAGCGAAGAATCGGCCTCCGTCTTGTAGGTCTCCTCATCCGCCCACTTCTTCTGCCACTTCTGCTCGATTTCCTTCGGGTTGTATTTCTCCATTCCGGCTTTCCCCTCCAAATATGCAAACAAACTCTTGACAGTCCATATTACTTCATTATAAATGCGCTCGTTTTTCGGACTGCCTAATTTGTAAGTATAGCATAAAAAGGGAATCCTTGAAAGCATAAAAACTTTCGGATTCCCTTTTTATATCAATACATATTTACTTTTTTCCGTCTGCCGGAACGTGGTCCAACAGGATTTTATTCCCCTCGCGACGTACGTTCACGCGGTAGTCGGATATGCCCTGCTTGTAGAGGTCAAGCTTGATTTCCAGCAGCAGCTTTTCCATCGTGTCGATGGCGTCCTGCGACAGGTACGTCTGATACGAGCCCTCGCGTTTTTCCGGCGCGATTGCCCGCTTCGGCTGCGGACGCGCCGCTTTTTTCGGTTCCGCCGCTTGCAGCATCGTTTCCTCTATGGTCGGCTCTTCCTGCCAGCCCTTGAACATATCCTTATCAGACAGGTTTCTCGGTATCTTCCCCATTTATCCTTTCACCTTGCCCCATGTGTCTTTCAATCCGACAACCTCATTGAATACGAGATGGTCGGGCGTCGTGTCTTTGTCCACGCAGAAATAGCCCTTCCGCAGGAACTGGTACCGCGTCCCCTCGGCGGTATAGCGCGCGCTGGGCTCAATCAGCGCGTCCTTCAATACGCGCAGCGAATCGGGATTCAGGTGCGCAAGGAAATCGTCGGGGACGTTGCCGTTTTCATCGGTCATCAGCAGATAATCGTAAAGGCGAACCTCCGCCTTGATTGCCGTTTCCGCTTCCACCCAATGGAGCGTGCCTTTGACCTTGCGGCCCGCCGTCGCGCCGCCGCTCTTCGAGTCGGGATCGTAGGTGCAGCGAAGCTCGACGACATTTCCGGCGCCGTCTTTCACGACCTCTTCGCACTTGATGATATACGCGTGCTTCAGACGCACCTCGCCGCCCGGCTTCAAACGGAAGAATTTCTTCGGCGGGTCTTCCATGAAATCCTCCTGCTCAATGAAAATCTCACGGGAGAACGGCACGTACCGATGACCGCCGCGCGTCGGGTGGTTTTCCGCCACGAGATACTCGGTCTGACCCTCGGGATAATTCGTAATGACGACTTTCAGCGGCTCCAATACCGCCATCACGCGGTCGGCGTTCTCGTTCAAATCCTCGCGGACGCAATGCTCGAGCATCGCCACGTCGACAAGGCTGTTGCTCTTCGCGACGCCGATGCGCTCGCAGAAGTCGCGGATAGACGCCGCCGTGTAGCCGCGCCGCCTGAGGCCGGAAATCGTCGGCATCCGCGGATCGTCCCAGCCGGAGACGTAGCCGCCCTCGACGAGCTGACGGAGCTTGCGCTTGCTCATCACCGTATTCGTCAGGTTCAGACGCGCGAATTCATACTGATGGGGCCTCTTCGCGTCGAAGCCCAGCGACTCCAGCAGCCAATCATACAGCGGACGGTGATCCTCGAATTCCAGCGTGCAGACGGAATGCGTGATGTCCTCGATGGCGTCGGACAGCGGATGCGCGAAGTCGTACATCGGATAGATGCACCATTCTTCGCCCGTGCGGTGATGCGCCGTATGCGCGATGCGGTACAGCACCGGGTCGCGCATGGTAATATTCGGCGACCACATATCAATTTTCGCGCGAAGCACATGGGAACCGTCCGGGAACTCCCCTGCCTTCATCCGCGCAAAGAGGTCTAAATTCTCCTCGACGCTGCGGTTCCTGTATGGACTTTCTCTCCCCGGCTCGGTCAAGGTGCCTCGCGTGGCACGGATCTCGTCGGCGGAGAGGTCGCAGACAAACGCCTTGCCGCGTTTGATCAGTTCCACCGCGTAGCCGTACAGCTTCTCGAAATAATCGGAGGCGTAATACTTACGGTCGTCCCAAGTGAAACCGAGCCATTTCACGTCTTCCTGAATGGAATCGACGTACTCCGTATCCTCTTTCGTCGGGTTCGTGTCGTCGAAACGCAGATTGCACTTGCCGCCGAACTTCCGCGCAAGGCCGAAATTCAGGCAGATCGACTTCGCATGCCCGATGTGCAGATACCCGTTAGGCTCTGGCGGAAACCGCGTATGGATTTCCTCCGGCACGTACTTCCCGCTTTTCAGGTCGCCGTCGATGATGTTTTCCACAAAATTCGCGTTCATTGCCTCATTTTTTTCCGCCATTGGTTACATCCCCTCTATATTTTCGCATTCGTGCGAACTCCGAAAACCGGCGTCGTCTTTTTCCGCCAGCTTCTTCCTCTCATATTCGAGAAGCCGCGCTATGCCCAGCTCGACCTTTTCTCCCTTCGGCAGGCAGCGAATGAGCGCCTTGATATATCCGCGCTCCTCGATGCGCTGAAGCGTCCAGGCGAAATAGACGTCGTACACCCACATCAGCCGGACGAGCTTCCTATCATCCTCGGTACCCGACATCGTGTAATCGCACTGCACGCCCTCGACGAATTTCTCGATGAAGTTCGGGCTGACGCCGCTGCCGTCTTTCGACGGGAGGAACGGCTCCAATACATGGTAGATATCCAGCTTGTCCGCGTCCCGAAGCATTTTCGCGTAGCCAAGGTGGCAGGCGTCGGGCGCAGGCGCAATTTCCTTCTTATTGTGCCATTCGACAGCGAAGCGGACAAGGGACTGCTCCCAAGGCAAAAGGCCGTCCAACAGTCCGTGCTCCTCCATCAGCTTCAGGCCTGCCGCCGCGTGATCCTCCGACAAATGATCCTTGAACGTCCGATATACTGTGAACTGACGGAACCGCCCGACGTCGTGCAGCAGCCCCATGATTTCCGCCAGCGCAACGTCCTCTTCGGACAGTCCGAGATGAACGGCGAGGTCGCGAATGATTTCCTTCACACGGCCCGTGTGCGCTTCCTTCATCAGCATGGCATGCTGGATCTCTTTATCCTCGTTGTAAAAGGACTTCATATAATCCCGCATCCAGTCCGCATTTCGCTCGAGCACGGCGCGACGCGCCGCAAGGCGGGAATTCTTTTCGGGCATTTGCCCTCTCTCCTTTGCACCTGCTATTAGAAAAAGCCGCCCACAAAGAGGCGGCTAACGGAACTTCCACAAAATAATTTGCACATCTTGCTTGTCCAAATTTCCCTGTGCTGTGTTGTCGTCGCTTGACGTAGCTCTGCTACGCCTTCGCTCCTCCGCCTTGCACAGAAAAATTTGTCCTTCGCCATCTGCACAAATAATTGTGTTCCAGTTCCTTGAATTATCTGGTGACGCGTACGGGATTCGAACCCATGAAACCGCCGTGAAAGGGCGGTGTCTTAACCACTTGACCAACGCGCCATGGCTCCTTGAGCAGGACTCGAACCTGCGACCGATCGGTTAACAGCCGATTGCTCTACCGACTGAGCTATCAAGGAATCAAAGCGATGCTTGTTGCACCGCATGAAATATTATAGGGTATCGCCGCAGAAAATGCAAGAAAAAACTTTGTCGAGGCTCATTCCTCGCCCATATCTTTTCTCATACAGCAGTTTTTGTACTTCTTCCCGCTGCCGCAGGGGCATGGATCGTTACGGCCCACCTTCGCCTTTTTGCGGCGCGCCGCCTCAAATGAAATAATCTCGCCGCCCTCCGGGTCGAGCTTGCCCGTGACGATTTCCGTCGGCGTGTGGCCTTTGAGCTTCCACATGCGGAGCGACTGATGGAACCCTATCAAAAGCGGAGACAGCGTCTCCATATCCTTTTCGTTTTCCGGCTCGCCCAATTTCTCGATATAGCCGAGGACGTCCTTCATCTCGCCGCCGTTCTGCAGGAGAATCGTAATATGCCCGACAATCTCTGCCGCGCGCAGCACGTCCATCTTGTAGGCCGCCATGAAAAACTGCGCCAGCCCCTTGTATTCGTCCGTCGCCTCGATGTAGTCCTCTTCGCCCGCATCGTATACCTGCCCGTAGGACAGCTTCGCGAAGCTGACGCCGATCTTGTCCTGCGCTTCGAGGATCTTTCCCGGATCCATCACCGTATAGTAATAAGCGACGTGCTCGGCCGTGCGGACGTTCCGCTGCCAGCAGGAACCGTTGAACATGACCTTCATGAAATCCGAGAAACTCAAATCGTCCGTGCTGATCTCAAGCTGCTGGCGCACTTTCGAGAAAAGGCGGTCGTAGTCCATCACGCCGTAATAGAACAGATATCCCGCCGCGATGCGGAAAACGTCGTTATTCAGCTCGACGGCCTTTTGAAACGCCTGATTCTTGTCGAGCTGCTGAAATTCCTCCAGGATTTCTTTCGGCAGATACCACGCCAGCTCGCCCTTGTGCGCGCCGCTGGCCATCATACCGAGACTTTGGAAATAGTCGAGCCGCGCCTCGTCCGCACGAAACTCTGTGGAAATACCGCCCTTCTTCGCCGCCAGATGACGAAACGCCTGATACTGCTCGTCGAGCAGCGAGACGAACCACGTACGGGCAAATTCCTTGACGGACGGCACAAGCTTTTCAATCAGCTCCGCCTTGTTCATGCCGCTGGTGCCCGAAAGGCCGACGTTGTAACGGATGTCGTCAAGCTCCTGCCGCGTCATGGTCGACAGCGCGTTTTTCAGCGTGCGCCGCGTCGGGACTTCCCGCTTCATCAACTGTTTTTTGCGTTTCTCCGCCGCTTCCTGCGCTTCCTTCTGAAGCTCTTCCAATCTCTGTTTCGCCGTGTTCTCGATTTCCATAAAACATTTTCCTTCCATATTTATTTTGGAGTAATCTGTCGCTGGTATATAGTAATGTATCACTCTCCGAAAAAGTCGGAGATGCCGTTCACGATACCGATGGCGGCCTTCTGTACGCCCTTCTTCGAGGTCAGGAGTTTTTCTTCCTTCGGATTCGACACGAATGCGACTTCAATGAGCGTCGCCGGCATTTTCGTATGCTTGACGACGTAGAAGTTGCAAGTCTTGATGCCCCGGCTCGTCGTCTTGAGCTGCGATACGAGCTCCGACTGAATGGCGGCCGCCAGACGCTTGCTCGACGCCGAGCCCTTCGTATAGTAATAGCCGGTCGTGCCGGAGGCTTCCCTGCTCGTAAAGGAATCCATGTGGATAGATATGAAGATATCCGCTTTCGCCTTGTTCGCCACGTCGCAGCGCGCCTGCAGCTCGTCCACGTCCGTCGCCTGCCGGTGCTTCGGCGAAACCTCCGTATCCGTCGAGCGCGTCATGATGACCTTCGCGCCCGCCTCTTTCAGCATCCGCTCCACTTCCTTCGCGATCTGAAGCGTGATGCTTTTCTCGGTTACGCCGGAGGGACCGATGGCGCCGGAATCCTCGCCGCCGTGACCAGCGTCGATCACGATTTTCTTTCCTTTGACGCCCGGTGAAAACTTGACGTCCTCCGTAAGCACCTCCACATTGTCGTCGGGCTTTTTATCCTCGCCCGGTTTCTCCTTGCCGCCGTCTTCCTTCCCGGTTTTATCTTCCTTGCCGTCTTTTCCCGGCTTTTCCGTCGTCTGGGGCTTCGGCTTTTCCGTTTCCTGTCCTTCCGGTTTATCCGTCGACGGCTCTCCCGAACCTACGCGGTCGTCGGTAATCGTTCCTCCGTGGGAATCGTCCTTTGCCCTGCCGATCTTTCCGAAATCCATCACGACGCGATATGGGATCGCGCCGCCTTCAATGGAAAATACGTCATACTGCCCCTTGCCCATCGACGTCTCCACGACGACGCGCACCGTATTTTCATTGAACTGCGCCACGCGCACCTTGCTGGCGAAGCGACTCTCAAGCACCGTCTCCCGCGCGACGTTCGGGCTGAGCCACGCGCCGTGGAGATCGACGACGACGCGCGAAGGATTGGACAGCACCATCACCGAATAATCGACTTCCTTGTTCGCGTCCAGCACAATGCGAAGCCGCTCCATCGAGCCCGCCATGCGAACCGCCGTAATCCCGGAAAGCTTCGCGGCTTTCTCGCTGAACGGCGTCGCCGCCTCCGCAGGCTGCGGCAGCATCGCGCCGAGCAGGAAGAACAGCATAAATAAAATCCGAACCATCAAAACCTCCGAAAGAGATAATTCGTATAAAATACAAAATGATTTTCATCGAAATGTCTTTTTATTTTACCTCAATTTCATGCAAAAGAAAAGCGCGGCGAATATTTTGCCGCGCTTTCCCTTTTGCGTCGTATATTTCATCGAACATAACCTGAAAGCTTTTTTATAATTCACCGAAGCTTCGAAAACAAAGGATTTCCAAAGCTTTATATTGGAAAAAGTTTACAGCGAATATAAACCGAATAAATGTTTCACGTGAAACATTTTGAGAAATCATTTCAACATGTTTCCCAAAAACGTCCGCGTCCTTTCTTCTTTCGGATTTCCGAAAAGCTCGGCGGGCTTGCCCTGCTCGACGATGACGCCGTCCGCCATGAAGATGACGTAGTTCGATACGTCCCGGGCGAAAGTCATTTCGTGCGTGACGACCACCATCGTCATGTGCTCCGCCGCCAGCTCGCGCATCGCTTTCAATACTTCGACCGTCAGTTCCGGGTCGAGAGCCGACGTCGGCTCGTCGAAAAGCATGATGTCCGGCTTCATCATCAGCGCCCGCGCGATGGCCACGCGCTGCTGCTGTCCGCCGGAAAGCCGAGACGGATAGGCGTCGCACTTATCGTAGAGTCCGACTTTTCGCAAAAGGTCCTCCGCCGCAGGCTGAATCTCCTCGCGGGTCTGCTTCTTGACCTGCATCGGCGCCTCCATCAGATTTTCCAAAACCGTCATGTGCGGAAACAGATTGAACTGCTGAAACACCATGCCCATGTAACCTAAAAGCTCCCGCGCTTTTTCATTCGGCGCGTACTCCGCACGACCGGAAGCGTCGTTTTGCACGAGGAATTCGCCCTTTACCTCAATCGAGCCACTGTCGATTGTCTCCAAACGGTTCAGGCAGCGAAGCAACGTGCTCTTGCCAGAGCCGGACGGACCGATGATGGAAAGCACTTCGCCCCGGCAGATATCGAGGGAGATCCCCTTCAAGACTTCATTGTCATGGAAGGATTTGTGTATATCGCGAACGCGCAGCATGTACTCCACGTTATTCGTCGTATTTTCCATAATGCGCCTCCAGCCGCTTGAAAATCGCCGTCAAAACCGCGGTCATAACCAGATAAAACGCCCCCGCGATGAAGAACGCGGTCATGTCGAAATCCCGCTGCACAATGGTTCTCGCCACGCGCAGAAGGTCGTTCATCGCCAAGATATAGATGAGAGACGTGTCCTTGACGAGATTGATCGTTTCGTTGCTGATCGGCGGCAGCGTCCGATGAATCATCTGCGGCAGGATGATTCTCCGCATCGTCTGCGAGTAGGTCATCCCCAGCGTCTTCGCCGCCTCATACTGCCCCCGGGGAATCGCCTGTATGCCCGCCCGGAAGATCTCGGCGAAATACGCGGCGTAATTCAGCGTAAACGCGAGCAGCGCCGCCGCTATATCCGAGAACCGCACGCCCACCATCGGCAGCGCGAAGTACACGAAAAGAAGCTGGAGCATCAGCGGCGAGCCGCGCATAATCCAAATATAGACGTCCATCAAAACCGCCAAAGGCCGGATACCGGACAGCCGCAAAAGCGCGACGAAAAAGCCGAGAGGCAGCGACATCGCCAGCGTGAGAACGAAAATCTCCAGCGTTATCTTTGAGCCCGACAATATGGAAAGCACGGTTTCCATCAATTTTTCCATGAACTATCTTCCTTTATCAAAATGAAGTATTACTTGGATAGTATAGCAGAAAAGAAGCGCTGAGGAAAGGGCGGGAAAAGAAAACCACCGTCCGAAATAATCCGGGCGGTGGGAAGATTCTGTAGAAAATCTTATTTCTTTTTCTTGGCAGCAGCCTTCTTCGCGGCAATGGCCTTCTTGATGTTGTTGACGAATTCCTTGAATGCCGGGCTGGCTTTGAAAGTCGGCAGCTTGGCGGCTGCGATCTTGATCGGAGCGCCCGTCTGCGGGTTGCGGCCCATGCGCGCAGCGCGGTTCGAAACCTTGAACGTACCGAAGCCCAGGAACGGAACCGTGTCGCCCTTCTTCAGTGCGCCCTTGATAACCTCATGGGCAGCCGCAACTACGGCCTGCGCCTCTTTTTGGGTTACCCCAGCCTTCGCGGCGGTTGCTTTGATGAATTCTGCCTTTTTCAAGAATATACCCTCTTTCTATAAGATTGAAATTACGGCAAATTGCCTCACTGCGTGTATTATATCACACCACTTTCGCTCTGCCTATAGGTTTTTGAAGATTTTTTAAATTTTTTTGCTGAAAATACGGGATTTGGGGATAACGAAGAAACTTTTTTGAGTGATTCCATGCCTTCTCTGCCGTGATTTTTTCTCCGGCCATTCGATTTCTTGACACACGCGAGCGATTATACTAATATGATGAGGCTGAAATTTTGTATTATAAGGTAAGAATCACAGGAGGCAGACAAAGTACGATGAGCACGAACGAGAAACTGAGAAACGTGGCGATTATCGCGCACGTAGATCACGGCAAGACGACGCTGGTGGACGCGATGCTGAAACAGAGCCACGTGTTCCGCGCCAACGAGCAGGTCGCAGAGCGCGTAATGGATTCGGGGGATATCGAGCGAGAGCGCGGCATCACCATTCTCTCGAAGCATACCGCCGTTATGTATAAGGATATAAAAATCAATATCGTCGACACGCCGGGCCACGCGGACTTCGGCGGCGAAGTGGAGCGCGTGCTGAATCTCGTAGACGGCGTGCTGCTTCTCGTAGATGCCTTCGAGGGTCCGATGCCGCAGACGAAATATGTGCTCCGCAAAGCTTTGGAGCAAAAGCTGAAGCCCATCGTCGTCATCAACAAGATCGACCGCCCCGACCAGCGCGTGGACGACGTATACGACGAAGTGCTGGAGCTTTTCATGGAGCTGGGCGCGGACGACGACCAGCTTGATTTCCCGGTGGTCTATTGCGCGGCGCGCGACGGCATCGCCAAACTCGAAATGAGCGACGCCAGCGACAATCTGACGCCGCTGATGGATACGATCATAAAGGAAATCCCGGCGCCGAAGGGCAACGAGAACGGGCCTCTGCAGCTCATGGTAACGACTCTCGACGCCGACGAGTACGTGGGCAAGGTCGCCATCGGCCGCGTGATGCGCGGCGCGGCGAAGCCGAACCAGAACGTTGTGCTCCTGGGCGGCGACGGCGAGACGAAAGCGAAAATCGCGAAAGTTTTCGTCTATCAGGGACTCAAGCGCGTGGAAACCGAAAGCGCGGGCATCGGCGAGATCGTCGCGCTGACGGGACTCGGCGACGTGCGCATCGGCCAGACGGTAGCGGACGCGGAAAACCCGGAGGCGCTGCCGACCATCAATATCGACGAGCCGACGCTCTCCATGACCTTCGGCGTCAACACCAGCCCCTTCGCGGGCCGCGAAGGCCAATTCGTGACCTCGCGCCACATCCGCGACCGGCTTTTCAAAGAAGTTGAAACGAACGTCGCGCTCCGCGTCGAGGAAACGGACTCGGCGGACACCTTCAAGGTCTCGGGCCGAGGCGAGCTGCATCTTTCCATCCTGATCGAGACCATGCGCCGCGAAGGCTATGAGCTGCAAGTCGGCAAGCCGGAAGTTATCTACAAAACCATCAACGGGCAGAAGTGCGAGCCGATGGAAAACCTGACCGTCGAAGTGCCGCAGGAATACATGGGCACTGTCATGGAGCTTTTGGGCAAGCGCAAGGCGGAGCTTTCCAACATGAACGAGGGCAACGGCTATATGCGCATGGAATTCATCATTCCGGCGCGCGGCCTCATCGGCTTCCGTTCGGAGCTTTTGACCAGCACGAAAGGCAACGGCATCATGAGCCACATTTTCCATGGCTATGCGCCGTACAAAGGCGACATGGAAGGCCGCGAGCATGGCTCCCTGGTCGCTTTCGAGCAGGGCGAG